>ENA-ORDC01000252-ORDC01000252.1-marine-metagenome-genome-assembly--contig:-NODE-252-length-58822-cov-3.968253_pt1 | contig 58822 bp, 49 predicted proteins | sample MGYA00237783_ERZ508515 | MGnify/ENA primary metagenome ERZ508515 (study PRJEB26186, sample SAMN06268792) | marine metagenome | isolation source: Eden Landing Ponds, San Francisco, CA, USA | place...
GACCAGTCGACGGCCCAGTCGTGGGCGGTCTTGGCGCCGCGCTGTTTGCCCATCCCGATGACGAGCATCTTCGAGAGCCCCGATTCAACGTCGCCCCGAAAGTCCGTGTGAGGTTTCACGCGGTTGACCGGGATTATCGCGTCCGCGGCCGCCGCGTTCGCGTCCGCGTGGACCTCGACGTCTCGGTCCGGCGTCTTCCCGATGACGACCGTGTCCATCGTCGCTCGAATCTCACAGCCGAGGCTCGCTTCGGTTATCCCGAGCGCTTCGAGCATCTCGCGTTGGCCGTCGGCGGTGGCACCCCCGTGACTCCCCATCGCCGGGAACACGAACGGCTCGTAGCCGCGGTCGTCGAGCGCGTCGACGACGGCGCTAACGATGGTCGGAATGTTCGCGATGCCTCGGCTTCCCGCTCCGACGGCGACTTCGCCGCCGTCGGGCACCGCGTCGAATTCGAGCTGTTCGACGGCATCGAACACGCTGTCCCGAAGCTCCGATTCCGGAATCGGGTCCGTCTCCCACAGCTGTTCGATGATACCCATCTCCGGGACCGCGTCCATGCCGCTCGCTTCGAGAACGGTCTCCTCCGAAATCGGGACTGGTCCGTCCCGGCGGTTGTCACTGTCTGCCATACAGCTTACATTCGTACATTCGAAGAAAAGTCTGCCGCCGTCAGCCCTCCGCTTCCAGCGGTTCTTCTCCGGCGGCGAGTCGGTCGTTTACTTCCCCGACGTCGAGGTCGATGCCGAGGCCCGGCCGCTCGGGAACCGCAATCTCACCGTCTTCGATGAGTGGACCGCCCGCGTGCAGGTCGTCCCACCAGTCGACGTCGCGAGCGTGGTATTCGAGCGCGAACGCGTTGGGAACCGTCGCACAGGCGTGGACGGACGCCATGGTTCCGACCGGACTCGCGACGTTGTGTGGGGTGATCGGCACGTCGTACGCGTCGGCGACGGTCGTAATCTTCCGGAACTCGCTCAGCCCGCCGCACTTCTGGATGTCCGGCGCGGCAATATCGATTGCGCCCGCCTCGAAAAACGGGAGGAACCCCTCCGTGCGAACGAGATTCTCCCCCGCGAGGATTGGGGTCGTCGTCCCCGCCGTGACGCGCCGATGAGCGTCGGCGCTCTCCGGCGGGACGGGGTCTTCTATCCACGCGAGGTCGTACGGTTCGAGCTTGCGCGCGAGTCGAAGGGCCGTCTCGACGGTGAAACTCCAGTGGAAGTCGAACGCGAGCGTCGGCTCCGCCCCGATTCGCTCCCGAATCGCGTCCGCGATATCGACCTTGTGTTGGACGGCGGCGTTCGTGAGCCGCCGCGTCGCCGTGTCGGCGTTCCCCGGCGCGACGTCGAGGTCGAACTTCAGCGCGTCGAACCCTTCGCCGACGACCGCTTCGGCGACATCGGCGTACACGGCCGGGTCGTACGTTTCGTGGGGGTCGTCGTCACCTTCGCCGAGGTGTTCGCCCGCGTGGCAGTCACAGTAGATGGCGACCGAGTCGCGGAACTTCCCGCCGAGCAACTGATAGACGGGGAGGCCGGTGAGCTTTCCGACGGCGTCCCAGAGGGCGGTTTCGATACCGGACACCGCCGCCTGCGAGTAGCCTTCGCCCCCGGCGAGTCCGGACAGCATCTGGGTCATGTGCTCGGTGAGGCGCTCGACGTCGTAGGGGTTCTCGCCGACGAGGCCGTTCTCCAGGAACTCGACGTGTTCGCTGACCGGCCCGGCGAACGCTTCACCGTATCCGCGGACGCCGGCGTCCGTCTCGACGGTCACGAGGTTCCACGGGAAGTTCCCGCCGAGCACTCGGCACTCGACGGCCGTAATCTCGACGTCGCGCGTCGGGTTGCGGGACAGTCCGTCGTCCGCGAGGTTTCGCCAGCCGACTCCTGCGTTCATCTCCGTTACGAGATGCTCGTACTTCGAGTGAGGCATCGTCGTGATGGTCGCGGGCCACTGTCAATAATCTTCCCCGCGGGAGCCGCCGCGGACACCCCCGAGAGACCGTGGGTGACCGCTCCGCGGGAGTGAGCGTCCGCGCCTGTCTACTTCACCTGTCGGGTGCGATGAGCTCGACCGGATGGACGACGTCTCGTTCGAACAGGTCGCCGAGCTGTTCGGTACAGGAGGTCCCGCTCGCGACGAGCGTGCGGTCGGTCTCCTCTGCGAACTGCGCTTCGAGGTCGCTCCCGACGTCCATGCTGAGCTCGTAGTACTCGCTTTTGTAGCCGAAGCTCCCCGCCATCCCACAGCACTCGACGTCCGAGGTGAGGAGGTCGAAGCCGAGTTCCGTCAGGACGGCTTCGGTGTACGTCTCGACGCCGAGGGTGCGTTGCTGGCAGTGGCTGTGGTACGCCAGCGGCTCCGACGGCTCGGCGAGCACGCCCGCGTCGGCTCCGGCGTTGAGTAAGCCGTAGACGTACTCCATGACGTCGTAGGAGTTCTCTGCGAGTCGCTCGTGGGTCTCCTCGTCGAGGAGCTTCCCGTACTCTCGGCGGAACGCGGCGAGGTCCGAGGGCTCGATGACCGCGACGTCGAACCCGTCGTCGATGTACGTCGTCAGGTCGGCGGCAACCGCGGACGCTCGCCGAGTTGCGGTCCGTATCATCCCCTGCGAGAGCGGTGCCCGACCACTCTCCTGCGGCGTCGCGAGTTCGACCCGCGCGTCCAGCGCTTCGAGCGTTCTTACCGCCGCCTTCCCCCGGTTCACGAGCACGTAGTTAGTGTACGCGTCGGGGTAGACGACGACCTCGCGCCCGTCGTTGTCCGGCGAGTCGCGGGCGGCGAACCAGTCGGTGAGCGTCTCCCGCTCGAACGTCGGGAGGGCGCGCCGGGCGTCGACGCCGAAGAACCGCTCCATCGCCGACCGCACCGGTCCGAGTTCCGCGAGTCGGTTCGAGAGCGGTGCCGTCGCCGAGCCGACCCGTGCGAGCGTCCCGAAGTTCCCGAAGAGACGCTTCTGAACGTCGAGGCTCCCGGGCTCCGCATCCGGAGTCAACCCCTCGACGAGGAAGTCGAAGGCGGCCCCGTCCGACTCGTTGTTGATTCTGTCGCGGACGACCGTGTTTATCCACGGGATATCGATTTTGACGGGGCAGGCGTCCGCACAGCGCGAACACCCCGTACAGAGGTCGTTGAACGTCGCCGCCGAGTCCTGTCCGTGAACGCCGGCCTCCCACCCCGTTGCGATACCGCCGGTGTAGGTCTCGCCGCCGAACGCGTGCCCGCCGACGTGCTGGAAGTTCGCACAGGAGTTCGCGCACGCACCACACCGGATACAGTAGAGCGTCTCTTCGAGATGCTCGTCTTCTCGCATCGCCATCCGACCGTTGTCCACGAGGACGAGGTGGAACTCCCTGTCGTCGTCGCCCGACTCGAGCGGTTCGGTCGGCCGAGCGAAGTCGATGGTCGGCGACTCCACGGGCGGGGTGAGCATCGTGACGTACTGGGAGATGGGTTGCCCCGTCGCCGCCTTCGCGATGAGTTCGACGAAGGGTTGGAGTTCGTCGGCGCTCGGGATGACTTTCTCGACGCCCGCGACCGCGATGTGCGTGTTGGGGGTCACCGCGGTCTTGCGGGCGTTCCCCTCGTTCGTAACGAGCGTAATCGTGCCCGAATCCGCGAGGACGAAGTTCGCACCGGTCATCCCCACGTCCGCAGAGCGGATGTGTTCTCCGAGGTAGTCCCGCGCGAACGCCGTGAGCTCTTCTGCCGTCTCGAACGGCTCCGCCGGGTCGAACCGCTCGTTGAACAGTCGAGCGACGTCTTCCTGTGAGCGGTGGAGCGACGGGCCGACGAGATGCGACGGCGACTCGTCTGCGACCTGCAGGACGAACTCGCCGAGGTCGGTCTCCCAGACGTCGACGCCGACGCTTTCGAGGTGGTCGTTGACGTCCAACTCCTCGGTCGTCATCGACTTCGATTTCACCACGGTCTCGGCGTTTTCATCGTCGACGACGCCTTCGATGTAGCGATTGGCGTCCGCCGCGTCGTCGGCGACGTACAGCTCCCCGCCGTTGGCTTCGACGCTCTCGCGGAGTCGGTCGATGAGCTCCGGTAATCGGTCGATTGCGTCTTCCTTGATTCGGCGCGCTCGACTGCGGAGGTCCTCGTAGTCGTCGAAGCTCTCGGAGACGTCGTACCGGTCTTCGTTGAACACGGTCGTGTTCTCTCGAATCGCGCCGCCTTCGGTCTCCAGCAGATGACGGATGTGCCTCGCCTTCTCCCGGCGGTCTTCGAGGCTCATAGTCCCTCCACGAGGACCACGCGCACCGTTTTCGGCCCGTGGACGCCTTTCACGAGTGCGCCCATATCACCGGTCGCGCTCGCACCGGTGGCGAAGACGACCGAGCCGCCGTCGGAAAACCGCTCGGCGAGGTGCGGCATCGCCTCGGTCACGTCCGCGAGGACATCGCTCTCGCGGACGACGCCGACGTGGGTCGGCGGGTAGAGCGAGACGGGTTCGTTCCCGGCGGTGTTCGACTCGACGACGAGCGTCCCGTACTGCGCGATGGCGCGCCCGATCGGCGTGACGCCGGTCTGCGCTTCGGTGAGGTCTTTCGGCGTGAGTTCCGTCGTTACGGGCGTGTCTTTCAGCGAGACACCGTCGAACCCGAGCGGGGTTCCGACGGCCGGCTCGTCGACGACGCTCGTGAGGGTCTCGGAAAACGTCGCGGGGGTCGCACGCGTCAACTCGACACCGACGTCTGTGAGCGACCGTTCGAACTCTCCGATAGTACCGGTAGCCATAGCAGTACCATGCGGGACGAAAATGATAATTGTTGTCATGGGACTCGGCGGTGCTTATGTCGATGCCGGACGGTCGCGCTGAGTACGGAGAGTACAGGGGTACGAAGGGTACGGGGAGTACGCCGAGTGCGGCGGGTGCGGCGGTCGGTGCGCGCGACTGGTATCGCTGACTCTGTCGCCGCCGTGCCCGTCGTTGGGGCCGCACCCTCCAGCGGTGGACCGCGAGTGAAACACCCGCCTGAGAAGAACCGGCGACGCTCAGTAAGTGATGTTCTGGCCGGTCTCGTCGTCGAACAGGTGAATCTTGTCGAGCGTGGCCGAAAGCGAGATGGGCTCGCCCGGCTCGACACTGCTCTCGGGCGCGACGCGGGCGCTGAACTCCGTGTCCTCGTCGGTCTTCGACGTCACCGTGAGGAACTTGTCCGAACCCATCGGCTCGACGACTTTCACCTGCGCGTCGAGGGTGCTGTTTTCGGTGTACTCGTCCTCGTCGAGGACCGACAGGTCGCTCAGGTCCTCGGGACGCACGCCGAGCGTGAGGCTATCGAGGGAGCCGTCCCACTCGTCGACCGCCCGCTCGACGTCCGTCGGGAGGCCGAACTCGAAGAACTCCCCGACGGCCGTATAGCCGTCGTCTTCCTTCCGTATCGACACCGGGAGGAAGTTCATCGGCGGCTCTCCGATGAACCCGGCGACGAACCGGTTTACGGGGTTGTCGTAGAGATACTGCGGCGGGCCGATCTGCTGGAGCTTCCCGTCGTTGAGCACGACGACGCGGTCGCCGAGCGTCATCGCCTCCGCCTGGTCGTGGGTGACGTAAATCGTCGTCTTCCCGACGCGCTGGTGAATCTCGTTGAGCTCTGTCCGCATCTGGACGCGGAGCTTCGCGTCGAGGTTCGAAAGCGGCTCGTCCATCAGGAACACCGACGGCTCGCGGACGATGGCGCGACCGAGCGCGACGCGCTGTTGCTGGCCGCCGGAGAGCTGTGACGGCTTCCGGTCGAGGAGGTCGTCGATTTCCAGGAGATCCGCGGCCTCGGTGACCCGAGTCTCGATTTCGTCGTCCGGGTAGTTCCGAATCCGGAGGGGGAACGACATATTCTCCGCGACCGTCATGTGCGGGTAGAGCGCGTAGTTCTGGAACACCATCGCGATGCCCCGCTCACGGGGGTCGTACCCCGTCACGTCCTCGTCTTCGATACGGATGCGGCCCTCCGTCGGGGTCTCTAACCCCGCGACCATCCGCAGTGACGTCGTCTTGCCGCACCCAGAGGGCCCGACGAACACGAGGAACTCACCTCGACGGATGTCGATATTGAGGTCCTCGACGGCGACGATTTCGTCGCTTTCTTGGTCCCCAAAGACCTTCGTCACGCCTTCGATTTGGACGTTGATGTCTTCGTTTGCACCGGCGGTACCGTCTTTCGTGTCCGGCGTTTCAACCGGCCTCGATTCCGAATCACTCATTGTCGTTGTTTGGTTTTGGTTACTCATTCTTTCAGTGCTCCGGCCGTCAGTCCACTGACGATGTATCGCTGGAAGAACACCACGACGAGGATGGTGGGGACGATTGCGATGACACTCGCCGCGGCCAGCGACGCCCACTGCACCGAGACGTCGCCGACGAACTGGTAGACCGCCACCGAAATCGGCATCGATTTGAGGTCCGTCGTGACGATAAGCGAGAACAGGAACTCTCGCCACGAGTACAGGAACGTCAGGATTGCGCTCGCGGCCACGCCCGGAAGCGCCAGTGGGAGCGCGATCTTCCGGAACGCTTGGAGTTGCGTGCAGCCGTCGACCCGCGCAGACTCGTCGAGGTCCGTCGGAATCGACATGAAGAAGTTCCGCATGATGTATATCATAAGCGGCAACCACAGGTAGACCTGCGCGATGATGATACCCGGAAGCGAGTTCAACAGGCCGAGCCACGACATGATCTGGTAGTAGGGAACGATCAGGCCGATAGGCGGGAACAGGCGGGAGAACAACACCCCGATGAACAGGACGTTGTCGCCCCGGAACCGGTATCGACTGAACGCGTATCCGGCCGGCACAGCAAGGATGATGACGGCGATAGTCGTCGCCGTCGAGATGATGACGCTGTTTACCACTGCCCTCCAGTAGCTCTCCCCGATGAGCACCTCGTAGTACGACGAGAGTGTCGGGTTCCGCGGGAAGTAGGTGAGGTTGTAAACCGCCTCGTTGGTCTTGAGCGAGGTCAGTACCTCCCAGAAGATGGGAACGATGACGGTCAGGACGGCGATGGCCAGCACGAAGTGGATGACTTTCGGGCTTTCCAGTAGGTCCCAGAACCCCTGTCGCGTCTCGTAGCTGAGTCGTTCGTAGCCTTCGTCTGCGTTGCTCATTCTTCCATCCCTCCCATAACCTTGGTAACGTAGAACGTCGCGACGACGAGCGTAATCCCGATGATGAACACCGCGACTGCCGACGCGTAGCCGTAGTTGAAGTTAATCATCCCCTCGCGGTAGATGTGAATGCTGAAGATGGTCGTAGACGTTCCGGGACCGCCCTTCGTCATGGGGAACACCACCGCGAACGCGCGAAACGCGAACATCCAGTTTATCAGTGCGACGATAGCGATGTAGGGGCGGAGATACTGGACGGTGATAGCGCGGAAGGTCTGGAACGTCGTCGCGCCGTCGACTTTCGCCGCGTCGTACATGTGTTCCGGGATGGACTGCAACCCGGCCAACAGGAGCAACATCGCGAACGGCATCCGAGCCCACGCGTCCGTCAGCGTGACGGCGAGCATGGCGAACTGCTGGGTCGCCAACCAGGAGATGGGAGACGAGATGAGACCGAGGTCCATCAACGCCATGTTGAAGAATCCGAGTTGGTTGCCGGTGAACATCCACTTCCAGATGAGGGCGACGACCGCGAGCGGAATCGCCCAAGAGAACATCAAAAGCGTCGAGTAGACGTCTCGGAGCTTCGAGTGGGTCACGTGGTTAATCGCCAGTGCGATGACGAGACCGGTCCCGAGGCTAATCACCAGCGAACCGAACGAGTAGATGAGCGTGTTCAGGAAGTAATCCCAGAACGACGCCCGCTGGAACATGGTGACGAAGTTTTGAATCCCGACGAACCGCTCGACCGAACCCGGGATTGTCAGGTACAGCGACTGCCGAAAGAGATAGAAGACGGGGTAGACGAAGATGGCCGTAATTGCCAGTATCGCGGGGCCCAGCAAGACCAGGAGAATGTGGTCGTTTGCGAACTGGGAGGCCCGATACCGTATCTTCTCGTATTTCGTCTCGGGTATTGTGAAGCTGGTTTCTGATTCGAGGGACATGGTAACTGAGATTCAGCCCCGTTAGTTACTGGCCGAGGACCGTGTTGATGAATTCCTGCGCGGCGTCCAGCGCCTCCTCCGGGGACTTCGATCCGGCGATGGCCTGCTGACACTCCTGGCTGATGCGCTGTTTGATAGAGCGCTGTTGCGGGAACACCTCGGTCTTGTTGAGATTGGCCTGTTGACCGCGAATCTCGGGGTAGAGCGCGGCACCCGTCTCGGCCGCTTCGTCGTACACGCGCTTGTGCCACGACTGGTTCCCCTCGACGACGAACTCCCACCACGCGGTGGGCTGGGAGATTCGCGCGTCGAGGTACACCATCGCGGCCAGTTTGGCCGCGTCGGAGGCGTTCGAGTTGATTGCCATCACGTTCGGTGACGCGAGACCGGCGCGGGTCGGGTTCGGAGCGTCGGAACCGCCCTCGGGAGTGAGCGTCGGCGTGTAGTCGTCGCCGAGTTGGTTCTTGGCCTGTCCGGTCAGGTCGCCGTACACGGGGACCATCGCGAACTGTTCGGAGGTGAAGCCGTCGGCCAGGTCGCCCTGTCCGAAGTTGACCACGGACTCAGGCACCCAGCCGTTGTCCAGCCACTCGACCATCTTTCCGAGCGCGTAGTAGCCGGCCTCGTCGTTGACCGTGACCGAACCGTCGTCGTTGACGAATTCGCCGCCGGCTTGGTAGTAGTGCTTGTTGAAGTCGCGCATCGTGTACGTACGCGATGCGCCCCGGTACGCCCACGCGTACGCATCAGTTCCCTCGAACGCCTCCATGCACGTCTCGAGGTCGTCCCACGACCACTCGCCGTTCGTAATTTTGTCGATGACGGCCTGGTCGACGCCCTGGTCTTCGAGCATCCCGACGTTGACGTGGACCAAGTCGCCTTCGAGATAGGCGGGACCGCCCCAGAGGTTTCCGTCGTAATTGATCGTCTGCTGGGCCACGGGCTGAATCGGCTCCCACATCGAGTCGTCGCCGAAAAGCGGGTCGACCGCTTGGAGGTGGCCCGCCTGTGCGAACGACGACAGCGAGTCGGCCACGACGACTTGGAACCCCTCGGGTTCTCCCTCACCGGCCTGCAGGAACGCCGTCTCCTTCGGAATCGCCTGATCGACGGTGATTTCGAGGGGGTTTATCGTGATGCCGGTGCGGTCCTCGAACATGCCGTGTGCCGCCGCAGTCCCCGGGTCGTACTCCAGTGAACCGAAGTTGAGGAGTTGAATCTCGTCGATCTCCCCGGCCGCCGTTTCGTCCCAGCCCTCCGGGGGACTCCACGGAGCCGACTGGACGGCCTCCGACTCGGCCCACGCGCTCGAATCGGCGAGCTGGCCATCATCGGGTATCGCCTGTCGCTGTTCGAGTGGCCACTCGTCGAGTGTCGTCAGTCGACGGTCCTCCCAGTTGTCTGTGAAGCCGATTGAACGGGCTTGCTCCATGAATCCGCTGGACTCGCCGCCACTGGTACCTCCGCCACCACTTCCCCCGCTGGGACTGCCACCGCCGCCCATACAGCCGGCGAGGCTGGCGAGGCCGGCGAGACCTCCGTATTTCAAAATATCTCTACGGCTTGGGCTATCGTCATCCGTATTGGATGCCATACGAGAACTTATGGCACAAGCACATACAAAAAACTATGCATATTATTACTGGGATATGCTCAGAGCGGCGGACAACGACGTGACGGGAACGACGGTGGTCCGGCGTTGCACCTCGGCTCACGGGGTTTCGTCCGCGAGGTGTCAGTCAGTTTCGGGTGTGAGCCCCGTTTATTCGTCGTCACCTTCCCACGGCGGTGTCAACCGCGGCGGTGAGAACACTTCGATACCGACGGCATCGACCTCGCCGCGGTTCTCGGCCGAGTGCGGGACCCCACCGGGAATGACGTAGGAGGTGTTCGGCCCGACGAGGTACTCTTCGCCGTCGACCGTGAACAGCAACTCCCCCGACGACACCCATCCAATCTGCTCGTGTTCGTGGCTGTGCGTTCCGACGAGCGCCCCCGACTCGATACGGAAGTGTTGAACACTGCCCTGACGCCCCGCGGCGAGCTGTGCGAGGTGGACCCCGTCGAGTACCTCCTCCCCGTCATCCGTCATCGATTGAACGTCCATACGAGCGTCTCGTTCGGGATGGACTTAACAAGTCCCCCGTGTTCGGGCGTTCGAGTCACGTTCGACACGACTGAACAGTCGCACGAAGTGACGCGGCGGCGTCGATAGCGCCGTTCACCGGGCTACCAGACCGAACCGTAGCTGTGAACCCCCTGCATGGCCGCCGCTCACCGTACCCCGGTTTACTATCGTCGAACGCGAGCCACCGCAATCCGCGAACAATTACACGAGTAAAACTGTAATACAGCCCTCGATGGACTCGCGATGAACAGCGAGCACGTTTGCTCTCGTCGCACACCGACTCGCCGGCGCGCCACCGCCTCCGGACTAGCTCTCGGACGGCCGTCCCGCGTCTCCCTTCGAGAGACCGACGGCTCTCCGGGGTGGGGTACGAGGGAGTCGCCCGATTGGCGTCGCCGTTAGTCGGGGGAGTCGACGCTCCCGACGACGAGGCCGCCGGCTCCGTGCCTGCCGTTTCTCACTATCACTGAGGAAACCGTCGGAGGACTCATTGCCACGGCGCACCGTCGCGCTCGACGAAGCGCGTGCGCCGGTCGATGTCGTCGATGCGGGCGATGTCTTCGTCGTCCAGTTCGAGCGCGGCGGCACCGAGGTTGTCTTCGAGGTGGGCGCGTGAGGTGGCTTTCGGAACGGCGACGACGTTCTCGTGGCTCGTCACCCACGCGAGACACACTTGGGCGGGCGACGTCTCGTACTGTTCCGCGATGTCACAGATAACCGGGTTCGCGAGCGCCGCGCCGCGTGCGAGCGGCGAGTACGCGACGAGCGTGTAATCGCGTCGCTGTGCGTCTTCGACGAGCTCTCGTTGCGGGAGAAACGGGTGCATCTCCACTTGGTGTGCGAAAAGCGGTGATTCGAGGACTTCGCGGGCCTCGTCGAGGAGACCGACGTCGAAGTTCGACACGCCGATGTGTCGGACGCGGTCCGCCTCGACGAGGTGTTCGAACGCGCCGAGGGTCTCGTCGGCCTCGTACTCCCCGACCGGCCAGTGGACGTACAGGAGGTCGAGATAGTCGACGCCGAGTCGCTCCATGCTCGCTTCGGCCTCTTCGAGGACTTCGTCGTGAGTCAGCCCACCGCTTATCGGGTGGACTTTCGTGGCGAGAAACAGCTCGTCACGAGGCACGTCGGCCGTCGCAATGCCGTCGCCGACGGCTGATTCGTTCCCGTAGTGTTCTGCGGTGTCGACGTGTCTGTACCCCAGTTCGATGGCGGTCCGGACCGAGCGGGCGCACTGCGTCGGGTCGTCGTTTTCCCACGTTCCGAGCCCGATTGGTGGCAGTGATGGTACCATACGTCGTATCTTCCGTATCGGCAAGTAAACTCTTTCGCCGTCGACACGCCCCCGGCGTCGCCTCCCCGGAACAGATACGGACCGTGGGGAGCCGCCTCCCGACTCGCACTGACCGAAACTGCGTTCGTTCTCGTCTCCGCGCCCTGGGGTAGATTGATACGATGGCGGACGAATATATGGTCCGATGACGAGTTTGACTGTCAAGCTTCCAAGCGGAGACGACCTCCCGAAGGTCGGCCTCGGAACGTGGGATATCGATGGAGCGACCGTTCGCGCGGCTGTTCGCGCCGCACTCGACGGGAACTACACCCACGTCGACACGGCCGAAGGGTATCAAAACGAGCGCGAAATCGGTGAAACGCTCGCGGACTACGACCGAGAAGACCTGTTTCTCACGTCGAAGGTACTGCCGGCGAATCTCAACTACGGGAGCGTCATCGAGTCGTGTGAGAACTCACTCGAGAGACTCGGCACCGACTATCTCGATTTGTATCTGATTCACTGGCCAAACCCGTCGATTTCGCTCCGGGAGACGCTCGACGCGATGAAGGCGCTCTCCGACGACGGGAAGGTTCGCAACGTCGGCGTATCCAACTTCAGCGGCTATCAGCTTAGTAACGCGTTGCACGTCACCGACGTCCCCATCGCCGTCAATCAGATCGAGTTCCATCCTTGGTTCCAGCGGCGCGATTTGGTCGACTACTGCCAGTCGAATGGAGTGGCCGTCGAAGCGGCCGCACCGCTCGGACGGACCGAGGTGCTCCAAGATTCGACGATTCAGGCCATCGCAGAGACGTACGACAAATCTCCCGCGCAAATCGTCCTCAAGTGGGCCGTCGAGAAGGACGTCGTCGTCCTGCCGAAATCGAGTTCCGCGACTCACATCGCGGAGAACAGTACGCTGTTCGACTGGGAGCTCGATACGGAAGACCAACGGCGTATCGACGGGCTGGACCGGAACCAACCGGTCTACGATACGCTCGAACGAGATTGGTCTCGGGAGGTATACGGCATTCCAGAGTAGCCGATTCGGGCCGTCGAAGGGGTTCGGGCTGTCGATGCGAGGACGGAGGACGCGTTTGCCAGCACCTCGTTTCGCGCTCCGCCGTCAGAACTCGTCGATCACTGGGATACCGACGGTGTCGAAGTCCGTCATCGAAGCGAGTATCTCGGGAGTCTGGTCGAGCGACACCGTCTCGGATATCACTGCGGCCGGGTCGAGCGCACCACGGTCCATCATTCTGAAGATTTCGTCGTACCGCGGTCGAGGCATCCCGACCGCACCGATGAACTGGAGTTCGTTGAGTACTATCCGGTCTGTCGGGAGCGCGACCTCACCGCCCTCCTCGTTCGACGTGAGTCCGACTTGCACGTGCTGACCTCTCTTTCGGAGGCTTTCGACCGCGTTCTGGCACGTTTCGGCGATTCCGAGGGCGTCAACGGAGACGTGAGCACCGCCGTCTGTCAGCGCTCTCACCGCCGACGGGACGTCGGCGATATCGTTCGCATTGAGCGTTTCGTCGGCGCCCAGTTCGCTCGCAAACGACAGTTTCTCGTCGAAGAGGTCGACGGCGACGACGTTGGCCCCGAGCGCGTCGGCGATATGTACGGCGGACAGGCCGACACCACCACAGCCGTAGACGACCACCCAATCCCCCGGGGTGACGTCTGCACGGTGGACGAGGGCGTGAAACGACGTCATGAACCGACAGCCGAGGCCGGCCATCTCGACCGACGAGACGCTGTCCGGGAGGTGGACGACGTTGTAATCCGCCCACGGCACGTAGAACCGTTCGGCGAAGGCCCCCTGGGCTTCGGGCGCGAGTCCGAGCGGGACCCGGTTGTCGCAGATGTTCGAGCGACCCGAGCGACAGGACGGACACGTCCCGTCACCGAGGTTGAAGGGGACCGTCACCCGGTCGCCTTCGCGGACGTGCTCGACCTCGCCGCCGACCTCGACGACGACGCCGGCCGGTTCGTGACCGAAGACGTGTCCGTCGTCGAAGTTCCGGAACTCCCAGAGTGGGTCTCCCTGCCACGCGTGCCAGTCGCTTCGACAGATTCCACACGCCTCCGTCTCCACGACGACACCCGTCTCGTCTAGTTCCGGTTCGTCAACCTCCCGAATTTCGAGTGGCTCACCGGGAGTGGTGAAAGTTACTGCGCGCATCGTCCATGCTGATTGGTGGCAATCAGTATAGTTGTACGGGGATGTCGCCCTCGACTCTCGGACGCCCGACCACAGACAGGGCGAATCACGAGTCGAGTAAGCGGCGAACGAGAGCGGTGACAACTGAGAGTGGCGCACGTGCCGTGCCACCGACTCGGTCGCCGAGTAGTCGACCCCAAGCATTCAATTACAGATATAATACTGGTATCTGATAATATTGGCGTCAAGCGCCGTCCCACCACCCGAACGTCGCCGGAGACCAGCGACACTAAGACGGCCGTTCTTCGGGTCCACAGCCGTCGAGACCGCGATTCTGCTGATTCTGCTCGGTGGGTATCAGTACTGACTGTCTACCGCGACAGAGACCGTCACGAGTCCGGTTTTATCCACACGTCTGTTCGCGAGGAGTTTCATGCGACAGTTGCAGTTGGAATAAACCATCCCGTGGGAGTCGTCTCATCAACGGTATCGATGGAATCGGCCACACGTGGGTGTGTAGACCGCATCGCTCTCGGGAGTCCACCTCAATCACCGGTTTCACGGCCCCTGAAAGAAAACCAAGACGTATAGTAATCACTTAAATTACCTTTCTAAAGAAATAGTTGTGTTATGATAATTTTGATTCGTGGTCGATAGCCGTTGGTACGTCTCTCGCTCGGGGGTGAGAGTTCGACCGCTCGCGCAAGCGGGACGACCGTCTGCCCCGGTCCTCGGGGCGACGGACACGAGACGGCGGTCGCGGAACTCGCCCGGATATCCGAGACCCCCGCGAGTCGAGCGAACGGTTCATCGAGGCGAGGGAGTCGCGCGTCTCCGACCGACCGGGCCAGTCACGGTTAAGTATCTCCCGTCGAACTCTCATGAAGAATAGCTATGAGTGAGACGGTGAACGAGGTGGCCGTCCTACACGTCGACGACGACAGAGCCTTCGTGGAGTTGGCGGCGGCGTTCCTCGAACGAGCGCACGGTCGGTTCCGAGTCGAGACCGAGACGTCGGTGGCGGCGGGACTCGACCGACTTGCCGACGAGGAGTTCGACTGCGTCGTCTCGGACTACGACATGCCCAGCCTCGACGGTCTCGACTTCCTCGACGCCGTCCGCGAGGACGACCCCGACCTCCCGTTTATCCTCTATACGGGGAAGGGAAGCGAGGAAGTCGCGGGCGACGCCATCTCCGCGGGCGTCACCGACTACCTCCAGAAGGAACACGGGACCAGCCAATACACCGTCCTCGCCAACCGCATCGAGAACGCCGTCGAGCAGTACCGCTCGCGGGCCGCTCTCAAAACCAGCGAGCAACGGCTCTCGCTTTTCATCGAGCAGTCGCCCCTCGGCGTCCTCGAGTACGACAGCGACTTCCGCATCGTCGGCCTCAACGAGCGTGCGGAAGATATTCTCGGCTACTCCGAGGCGGAACTGCGCGGCCACACCTGGAGAGCCATCGTCACGGAGGACAGTTACGACAACGTCGACGCCATCACGGACCAGCTCGCCACGGACGCCGGCGGCTACCACAGCGTCGACGAGAACGTTCGAAAGGACGGCGAACACATCCACTGCGAGTGGCACAACCGCGTCGTCACCGACGACGACGGCGAGGTCGTCGCGGTCTTCTCGCTGTTTCAGGACGTGACCGAGCGCATCGAGCGCGAGGCGCGACTCCGGGAGACGACGGCGCGGCTCACCGCGCTCTTCGAGGAGTCGCCCGACATGATTAACGTCCACAACGTCGACGGCGACATCCTCGACCCGAACCCGCAACTGTGCGAGGCGACCGGTTACAGCGCCGCGGAACTCACCGCGATGAAGGTCTGGGACCTAGACCAGACGCTGGACCCCGAGCGAACGACGGCCATCTGGAACGACATGGAACAGGGCGACAGACGGCGGACTGAGGGCGTCTACACCCGCAAGGACGGCTCGACGTTCCCGGTCGAGGTTCACGTCCGCCGGCTCGACCTCGCCGGCGAGGACCGCTTCGTCGCCATCAGCCGCGACGTCTCCGAGCGCGTCCGTCACGAAGACGAACTCGAACGCACCAACACCCTGCTTTCGACGCTCGTCGGGGCGCTCCCGGTCGGCGTCCTCGCCGAGAACAGCGACCGGACCGTCCTCGCCGTCAACGACCGACTGCTCGAACTGTTCGACATCCCGGGGTCGCCCGCGGACCTTGTCGACGCAGACTGTCAAAAACTGGCACGGGAGGCAGGGGAACTCACCACCGACCCCGAGGGCTTCGTCGAGCGCGTCGACGAACTGATATCCGAGTCCGAGCCCGTCTACTCAGAGTCGGTCGAACTGGCGGGCGGCCGGACGCTCGCCCGAAGCTACGAACCAATCGAACTGCCCGAGGGGACCGGCAACCTCTGGATGTACCGCGACACGACCGAACAGCGGGAGCGCGAACGACAACTCCAGCGGCAGAACGAGCGGCTGAACGAGTTCGCCAGCGTCGTCAGCCACGACCTTCGGAACCCGCTGAACGTCGCCACCGGCAACGTTCAACTGGCGCGCGAGGAACACAACAGCGACCGACTCGCCACCGCCGCGGAGGCGCTCGACCGCATCGGTGACCTCATCGACGACCTGCTGACGCTCGCCCGCGACGGCGACGACGTCGGCGACTGCGAAACCGTGGTGCTGTCATCGCTCGTCGCCGACTGCTGGCGGACCGTCGAGACGGCGGACGCCGACCTCCGAAACGACCTGACGACGACCGTCGTCGCCGACCGAAGCCGGCTCCAGCAACTCATCGAGAACCTCGTCCGTAACTCGGTCGAGCACGGCGGCCCGAACGTGACGGTGACGGTCGGCGACCTCCCGAACGGCTTCTACGTCGCCGACGACGGCGACGGCATCTCGGCCGACCACCGCGACACGGTCTTCGAGGCCGGGTACACCACGTCACACTCGGGGACCGGCTTCGGTCTCGCCATCGTCAAGCAGGTCGTAGAGGCCCACGGCTGGACGGTCAGTGTCACCGAATCGGACGATGGCGGGGCACGATTCGAGATTACGGGCGTCGATTTCGCTGAGGCCGACAGTTGAGACCGACGACAGTCGGGCGAAAGGCGTAAGCGGGGTTCATTCGCAGTCGAAATAGTCCGGCGTCATCGACGCCGCGGTCCCCGCGGGTCGGCAGATGAGGGTGGATGGGAGCCCCGGTCCTGTTAGGTGTTCGCGGTCAGTCGTCGTCGACGCTAGCTGCCGTTCGCAGTGGGTCGTCTCCGGCCGGCCCCGGTTCACGTAGCGCCAGTGCGGCCACACCGGCGAGGAACGCGAGCACCCCGCCGAGCCGGAAGGTCATCGGCCAGCCGACTTGTGTCACGACCCAAGCGGCCACCGCGCCGCCGAAGACGCCGCCCCACATCTTGCCGGAGTAGAGAAGTGCATAGTTCGCAGAGGAGTTCTCTTCGCCGTAGTAGTCGGCGACGATGCTCGGAAAGAGCGTGTACTGAGGACTCCAGAAGAACGTCGCGATGACGACGGCTGTGAGGAAGCCGACGGTCGTCCCGGTCTGTCCGAAGGCGACGACGGCGAAAAGACCCAGCCCGCAGAGGCAAAAGGAGGCGGCCATCGCCATCCGACGGTTGAGCCGGTCAGAAAGTTCGCCCATGACGAGGCGGCCGACGCCCCCCGCCACCGGGAGTAGCGTCGCCGCCGCGGTGATGGTGGCAGCGTCAAGTCCGACTGTCTGCGCGAACGAGACGACCTTCGCAGTCAGCATCAGTCCCGCGCCGCTGACGGCTACGAACATTCCGTACATCAACCAGAACTGCCACGTCCGGAGCATCTCACGCCAGTGGTAGTCGCGGACGCTCGTCGTGTCGCTCCCGTCTGCTTCAACTTCGGACTCTTGGTCTCCCCGCCGCGCGTCGAACCAGGACTGTGGGGGGTCGCGTAAGACGACCGCGGCGATGAGGATGCCCGCCCCAATGACCAGTCCCATCCGCTGGAGCACGGCGTTGTACGCGCCGGTCGTCGCGTTGGCGCGAACGTACGGGATGAACAGCGCCGCGCCCGCGGCGAAGGCCATCGTCCCGACGCCCGTGGTGAGTCCCTTCCGGTCGGGGAACCACTTCAGCGCCGTGTTGACCGAGACGGTGTAGACGACGCCAACACCGAGGGCACCCAGCGAGTACAGCAAGTAGAGTTGCCAGACCGCCGTCGCGTACGACAACAGATAGTATGCACCGCCGGCGAGCACCGCGGCCGCGAGCGTCAGGAGCCGCGGGCCGTGTTCGTCGCGCCACCAGCCGACGGGGAACTGCGACCCCGACTGGACGATGACGAACAGCGTGAAGACGAATCCGAGCTGTGTGAGCGGGATTCCGAGGTCCCGAGCCATCGGCCCTTCGATGGACGACCAGACGTACTGATAGGGGCTGACGACGGCCATCGCCAGCGCGGCGGCGACGACGAGCCACCACCGCGAGAAGCCCAGTTCCTCGCGTGCCCGCGCGTCGTAATCGGGGGCGTCTCCGTTCTCGGCGGCCGGCGACGACGAGCCAGTGTCACCAGCCATCAGTAGCCGACGGTCAGCCCGTCTTTACGCGGGTCTGTCGCTCCCGAGAGGGTACCGTTGTCGTTGCGAACGATCTGCGCGCCGCCGAACTGGAGTCCTTCGAGGATGCGCACGTCGTGGCCCTTCCGAACGAGTTTCGTCGGAATTCCCGCGGCCATCTGTTCCTCGACGGCGATAGTGCCATCCTCTCGATAGCGCCAGCGCGGTTCGTCGAGCGCCTCCTGCAGGCTCATGTCGTAGTCGACGAGGTTCGAGATGACCTGTACGTGGCCCTGTGGCTGCATGTAGCCACCCATGACGCCAAAGGCGGCCCAGTCGTCTTCGCCGAGGCGGGCGACCGTCGGGATAAGCGTGTGGAACGGCCGCTTGCCCGGTTCGAGGACGTTCGGGTGGTCGGCATCGAGCGAGAAGGAACTACCGCGGTTCTGGAGCGCGATACCGGTGTCGCCGGCGACGAGGCCGCTACCGAATCCGGCGAACCGGGAGTTGATGTACGAGACGACGTTGCCCTCGTCGTCGGCGACACAGAGGAGGACGGTGTCGGCGTCCTCGGCGTTGGCGCTCGGGACGCCGAAGGAGACGTCCGACATGCGTTCGTCGCCGATTTCCGCCGCGCGCTCCTCGGCGTAGTCAGTCGAGTTCAGCGGGGGAATCGTCTCGTATTCGGGGTCCGTGATGTAACGGTGGCCGTCGTGGAAGGCCAGCCGCATCGACTCGGCGAACTCGTGGACGCGTTCGACCGTGTGGAGACCGTGTTCACCTGCCTTGCGAGCCTGCGCGATGTTGAGCGCCTCCAGAGCGATGAGTCCCTGGTTGTTCGGCGGTAGTTCGAACACCTCGACGCCGTTGTACGTCGTACTCACGGGGTCGAGGAACTCCGGTTCGAACGCGGCGAGGTCACCCACCGTGAGAAACCCGCCTTTCGACTGGACCTCCGCGGCAATCTGCTCTGCAATCTCGCCCTCGTAGACGACATCTGCGCCCTCCGCGGCGATGGTCTCCAATGTTGCGCCAAGCTTCGGGAACCGCATCGTCTCGCCGGTCTTCGGCGCGCGGTCGTTCAAGAGGTAGGCCTCTCGGGCGTGGTCGTCGGTGAACAACTCCTCCGCGTAGCCCCAGTGGCTAGCGATAATCTCGGTGACGGGGTAGCCCTCGTTCGCGTAGTTGATTGCGGGCTGAAGGTCCTCAGAGAGCGTCAGTCGGCCGAGTTCTTCGACGGTGGTCTTCCAGCCGCGGGCGGTGCCGGGAACAGTGACGGTATGCGGGCCGACGTCGGGCATCTCGGCCTCGGCGGGCTCAACGTCTTCCTCCTCGGCGACGGCCCGACGGACGTTGTTGAGCGTCGCCTCCGCTGGCGCGCCGCCACAGCTACGCATCGCGCCCACGTCGCCGTCGGCGGTGCGGTAGAGGCCGAAGACATCGCCGCCGAGACCGGTGCTCGTCGGCTCGACGACGTTCAATACGGCGGCGGTTGCGACGGCGGCGTCGAAGGCGTTGCCACCCCGTCTGAGGATTTCGATACCTGCCTGCGCCGCCAGCGGCTGACTCGTCGAGACGACGCCCCGCTGGCCGTACACTGTCGACCGGCGAGAGTGGTATGTATCCAGATCTACCATATAGCATAATGGAGCAAATACAGCCTCTAATACCGAACACCGAATCTATTTGGGTGCCGTTATAGCCCCGCTCGCCACACAGAGAAGAATATGACGTTCTCAATCTGTGTCCGCGAGGAGACGGACGACGGCACGGTCTTCGGCGTCGCCGTCGCGACTGACGCACCCGCTGTCGGTGCGCTCGCCCCTTGCATCTCCCACGAGGGAGTCATCAGTACCCAAAGCTTCGTCAACGTTCGACTCGGCCGCCGAGGTATCGAGTTGCTCTCGGACCTCGCGGTCAGCGACGCGCTGGCCGGACTGCTCGCGCGTGACAGCCACAGCGACCTCCGACAGGTCCACGGCCTCGACTATCGGGGCGTGGCCTTCGCCCATTCCGGCGAGGAGTGCGACGGCTGGTTCGGCCACGAGGTCCACGAGGAAGCGGGCATCACCGCCGCGGGCAACATGCTCGCGAACGACCAGACGCTGTCGGCCGCTGTCGACGCCTATCGGTCGACCGAGGGACGGGTCGGCGAGCGTCTCGTCGCGGCACTCGAAGCGGGCAAAGAGACCGGCGGCGACAAGCGCGGCCACACCTCCGCGGCGCTGAAAGTCAAAGCCCCCGAGACGACCATCTATCACGACCTGCGGGTCGACGAACACGAGACACCGGTCGCGGAGCTTAGGCGGGTGTACGAAGCCGCCCGCGAGGCGAGCGAACAGTTCACCGAAGCCAAAAAGTCACGCATCTTCGACTGAGTGTACCGCCGCTCTGGAACGACGTCCCACTCGGCGAGTGAAACGTCGTGAAAACCGAACGAGAACCCAACGCGGGGATTACTCTATCCGGTGACACGCCGCGGTGTGCGCGTCATCGACGGTGACCGTCTCGGGCGTCTCGCCCGCACACGGCGAGGGAAACGCCGCTTCGACCAGTCGGGCCGCGCGTTCGTCGTTGCCCGCGACGGCCGCAGTGGTCGCCTCGTCGATGGCAGTCACCGCGTCGGCCGGGAGGTGCGCGCGTGTCTCCCCGAGCACCCCCTCGATGAGGTGGTCGACGACGCGGTTGTCGTCGGTCGGTTCGCCCTCGGCCCGAAGGCGCTCGCGCGCCGCCGCGGGGTCTACCTCGCCCGCGACGAGTCGCGTCCGGTAGCGGAACGCCCGACGGAACGCCTCCTCAGACCCCGCCCAGTCGGCCGGCGGTACGACCTTCGGACAGCGCGTGTGGAACCGGCATCCAGAAGGCGGATGGAGGGGGCTGGGAACCGACCCCTCCAACAGGATGCGGTCGGTCCGAGCAGTCGGGTCGATGCGCGGTACCGCCGACAGGAGCGACTCCGTGTACGGGTGTTGGGGGTTATCGAACAGGTCGTCGGTTGGCGCGGTCTCGACGAGCTCACCGAGGTACATCACGGCGACTCGGTCCGCCAAGTAACGGACGACCGAGAGGTCGTGCGTGATGAAAATCAACGAGAGATTCAGCTCGTCCTGTAACTCCTGTAAGAGGTTGAGAATCTGTGCCTGTACCGAGACGTCGAGCGCCGAGACGGGCTCGTCGGCGACGATGAGGTCTGGCTCCAGCGTCAGCGCGCGGGCGATGCCGATGCGCTGTTGCTGGCCGCCCGAGAACTGCTTCGGATACCGCTCCAGTTGGTTAGCCTTCAACCCGACGCGTTCGAGCAGATCGCTGGCTATCTCGGTCCGCTCTGCGTCGCTGTCGCCGATTCCGTGGACCTCCATCGGCGCTTTGAGTATCTGACCGACGGTCTGTCTCGGGTTGAGCGACGCCAGCGGGTCCTGAAACACCATCTGGACGTTCCGGCGATGTGCCCGCATCTCGCGGTCCGAGAGGTCGGTCAGTTCCGTCCCACGGTAGCGAACGCTACCCGCGGTCGCGTCGTAGTGTTGCAAGAGCGTCCGGCCAAGCGTCGACTTCCCGCATCCGGACTCGCCGACGACGGCGACCGTCTCGCCCTCGTGGACAGTGAGGTCAACCCCGTCGACCGCCTTCACCGACGCGTTTTCGCCGAGCAGTCTGTCGAGGAGTCCGTCGGCCTGCGCGAAGTGTTTCTTTACGCCGCTGGCTTCGAGGACGACCTCGCCACCGGCCGCCTCGGCAGGGGGACCGTCGCTCGTCTGCTTGGTGCCGCTCATAGCTGCTCCTCCGTGGGACCACGCCGGAGACAGGCGGCCTCGTGGCCATCCTCGCCGACCGGACGGAAATCGGGGGCAATCTCGAAACACTCGCGTTCGGCCTCGGGACACCGCGGCGCGAAGTGACACGCGTAGGGGATGTCGATGAGGTCCGGCACGTTGCCCTCGATCGGTGTTAGTCGGTCGTTCGGTGCGTCGAGCCGCGGCGTGCTGGCGATGAGCCCCTGCGTGTATGGATGCCGCGGGTTGTCGAACAGTTCCCGGGCGTCGGCCTGCTCGACGATTTCACCGGCGTACATGACGGCGACGCGGTCACACACCTCCGAGACGACCGCGAGGTCGTGCGTGATTATGAGGATGGAAGTGTCAAACTCGTCTTTTAGGTCACGCAGTTCGTCGAGGATTTGCGCCTGCACGGTCACGTCAAGCGCGGTGGTCGGTTCGTCGGCGATAAGCAGGTCCGGTTCGCAGGAAAGCGCCATGGCGATCATCGCCCGCTGGCGCATCCCACCGGAGAACTCGTGGGGGTAGTCGCCCGCACGGCTTTCTGCCTCCGGAATCTCGACCGCTTCGAGCATCTCGATGGCACGTCGCCACGCCTCGCTGTTCTTCGTCGCGCCGAGCAGTTTGCGTTTCAATTCGGCCGGTAGCGACACCGACTCACCGACGTCCTGGTGGAGGCGGACCGTCTCAGCGATCTGCTCGCCGACTGTCAACGTCGGGTTGAGGCTGTTCATCGGGTCTTGGAAAATCATCGAAAGGCGACCGCCGCGGAGTGCTTCGAGCGCCGCGTCTGACTTATCGAGCAGCGATTCGCCGTCAAGTCGGATATCGCCGCCGACGATTTCGCCGGGGTGGTCGACGATGCCCATGATACTCTGAGCGAAGACGCTCTTTCCGCTACCCGACTCGCCGACGAGACCGACGATTTCGCCGCGTTCGACTGTCAAATTGACGTCGTCGACGGCGATGACGGTCCCCCGTGAGGTCGGGAACTGCGTGCGCAGTCCCGCAACTTCGAGGAGGCTCGTCGCATCCGATTCGGCCGCGGAAGTTGCCTCTGCACTGCTGTCAACCGAGTCCATCGTGTTCATCGCGCTTCCACCTCTCCTTCGTCGATATCGAAGGCGTCTCGAAGGCCATCGCCGAACATGTTGAACGCGAGGACGGTCAGCATGATGGCGAGGCCGGGCATGACCGATATCCACCACGCCTCACTGATGAACTGCCGGCCGTCCGAGAGGAGAAGCCCCCACGTCGGGGTCGTCGGCCTGACACCGAGACCGAGGAACGACAACCCCGCTTCCGCGAGGATTGCAAGCGGGAGCATCAGCGTCGCCTGCACAATAAGTGGGGCGACGGCGTTCGGCAGAATCTCTTTCGTCATGATGCGCACGTCGGACATCCCGACCGTTTGGGCAGCCATGATGTACTCTTCTTCGCGGATTGAGAGGACCTCGCCGCGGATGAGCCGGGCGAAGTCGTCGATATAGGCGATGCCGATGGCGATGACGACGTTGACGACGCCCAACCCCCCCGAGAGGGCGATGATTGCGACCCCGAGGATGAGTTCGGGGAACGCCCACTGGAAGTCTACGTAGCGCATCAGCAGGCTGTCCACCCATCCCCCGTGGTAGCCCGCGAGGATGCCAATAGCGGTCCCGAAGGTGAATGCGACCGCCAGCGTCGCCAAGGCGACGAGTAAGGAGACCTGCGCGCCGTAGATGAGCCGCGTCAGGATATCGTGGCCGAACGAGTCGGTCCCGAGCGGATGGAAGGCCTGTTCGAGTTCGCCGTCGTCGTCGAAGTCGCCCTGTGACGACGACAACGGCTCTTTCATGAAGCCGAAGGTCTGTTCTTCACCGTAGGGTGCGATGTAGGGGGCGAAGGCGGCAGTGAGGATAAACAGGAGAATAACGACGGCACCGAACAGCGCCATCCGGTCGCCGAGGACGCCCTCGACGAGGCGCTGGCGGGTAGTGGTGAACTCCTCGGCGACCGCCGACTGTTCGTACTCGGGCGGGACCTCGCCGGGGCCGTAGGTGCCGCGGTTCTCGCCGAATTCGGTGTTCACGCCGATTCACCTCCGTAGCGGATGCGCGGGTCGATAGCAGTGTACGCCAGGTCGACCGCGAGGTTCGTAAAGACCAACACGGCGGAGACAAGCAGGATGACGACCTGCGTCACCGGGTAGTTTCGGTCAAGCATCGAGTCGACGAGCAGACGGCCGAGTCCCTGAATGCCGAAGACGAGCTCAACCGTGACGCTCCCGACGAGCACGAGCGCGAGTTGGATACCTGCGACGGTGACGACGGGGATGAGTGCGTTCTGCAGGGCGTGTTTGTAGAGGCGCACCCGTGACCCGACGCCCTTTGCGAGAGCGGTCTTCATGTACGGTTCATCCAAGACCTCCAAGAGCGACGAACGCATCATCCGCATGACGACCGCGCCGTAGGGAAGCCCCACGGCAACCCCCGGCAGGAGGATGCTCTCGAGCCACGGGGCGACGCCCTCAGCGAGCGGCGTGTACCCGAAGACGGGTAACAGGTCCAACCAGACGCCGAAGACGAGCGCGAGCAGGATGCCGACGAAGAACGCGGGCATCGACAGTCCGAGAAACGCCGCCACGGTAGCGAGATAGTCCACGGATTCGCGCTTCCGCGTCGCGCTGACGATTCCCGCCGGGACGGCAACACCGAGACCGACGACGACGGCGACCGCGCCGATGGAGGCCGTCCGCGGGGCCGCCTGCATGACGAGTTCGGCGACGGGCTGGCTCGTCGTTAAACTCTGGCCGAAGTCGAACGTCGCGAGATCGACCATCCAGTCGCTGTACTGCACGTACCACGGGTCGTTGAGTCCCAACTGTTGGCGCAGGGCCTGCGCCGCCTCGGGCGTCGACTCCTGGCCAAGCATCGCCGAGACCGGTCCTCCCGGGATGGCTCGGAGACCAAAGAACACCGTTGTGGCGACGAGCCACATGATGAAGACGGCGTGTGCGACCCGCTTGAGGACATATCGGCGCATTCTATCGGTCGACCATCACGCGCGAGAGGTCACGCATGAACGGGATGTGGGTGAAGTTCGACACCGCGTCCGTGTAGGCGGCGATGTCGTTCTGGTGGACCAGATAGGCGTGGGGGACCTGCTGGATGAGACGGTCTTCGAGCTGGTGAAGCAGGTCTCGACGCTCGTCGCGGTCGAGCGCGCGACGCTGCTCGTCGAGCAAACTGTGGACCTGCTCGTCCCGGAAGTCCGTCCAGTTCCAGACGCCGCCCTCGTCGGGGAGCCGATAGAAATTGTAGAGTGACTGGTCGGGGTCCGGGTCGCCGACGCTACCAGCGATAGTCGTGTCATAGTCGAGTGTCTCGTAGCGCTCCCAGTAGGTCGAAGACGTGACCTGTTCGATTTCGACCTCGAATCCGGCGGCGTTGAGCTGTTGGCGCATTGCCTGCGCGGCTCGGGTGTCACCCTGCGCAACGAGGATACTGAAGCTCTCGCCGGCGATACCGGCTTCTTCAATGAGCCGCTGACCTTCCTCTGGGTCGTAGGTCTGATCGTCGGGTTTGTCCTCGCGGTAGACCCAGTTGGTCGCCCTGTTGATGGGACCGCGGGCGGACAGCGCGTTGCCGAAGTAAGCCGTCTCGATGAACTGCTCGTTGTCGATGACCTTCGCGATGCCGAGTCGCGCCTCGCGGGAGCTGAAGATGTCGCGCGTCTGGTTCATCGACAGCCCGTACCAGTTAACCCCTGGGGCGACGGAGGCTGTCGTGCTGTCGGTCTCCTCGATGCGATCGAGATTTTGAAGCGGAATCAGGTTCGCGAAGTCGATGTCGCCCGACCGAAGCGCGTTGACGAGCGTCGCCGCCTCCGGGATGGGACGGACGTCGACGCCGTCGACGTACGGAAGTTGGGTACCCTCGTCGTCGGTCTCGAAGTAGTCGGGGTTGGCCTCGAGCGTGAGACTTGAGCCGAGTTCGTGCTCGCTGACCATGAACGGGCCCGTCCCGACGGGTTCGGTCCGGTAGGCCTCCTCACCCATCTCCTCGATAGCGCCCTGTGAGACGATGGTGGCCGCCCGTCCCGGCCCGCGGGTCAGGTAGATGAGTGCGGGAGCCATCGCCTGCTCGAAATTGAGCGTCACCGTGTAGTCGTCTTCGACGACCACGCCGTCCTCGTCGAGAGGCCGGAGCGTACTGAGCTTCGAGGCCGCGGGAGCCTCCTGCGAGATGGTTCGAGCGATAGTGTAGCGAACGTCGTCGGCGGTGAAGTCGTCGCCGTTGTGGAAGGTGACACCCTCTCGCAACTGGAAGGTCATACTGGTGCCCCCGTCCGCCACCGTCCAGTCGGTCGCAAGATCGCCGCGGACGGTCAGATCCTCGTTCAACGTGACGAGACCGTTGAAGACGTTAGCGGCGATCTGGAAGTACTGACCGACGCTGATGTACGGCGGGTCAAGCACGTCAATACTACCCGTGAACCAACCGGCGTTAAGCCGGCCGCCCGTCGAACTCCCCGACTCGGTCTGGGTCTCTTCGGTCTGGGACTCCTCGGTCTCGGTTTCCCCGGTTTCGGTGTCGCCGCCCGATCCGCCGTTACCGTCACCACCGGCACAACCGGCGAGGCCAGTGACGCCCGCTGCCGCGAGCAACTTCATCGTCGTCCGCCGGTCGATTCTCGGTCCGCTGAGCTCCTCGTCCGTGAACCCCTGAGGGTCGTCGGATACCGTCATTACAGTGGGATGTATGAGAACATATATCAAATAAGAGTACCCGAATATATCCGGTAGACGTTGAACGACGCAACAATCTACCACAAATTTAGATAAATGATGCCCACTCACCAACCAAGTTGCAGATACGGTACCAGGATTGAACGATGAGAGAGGTGACTCTTCTCATCAGACACCACGACACACCCGAGAGCGACGTAAGTGCTAACTATCCAGATGTGACGCTCCGGTCGCGCTCGTCGATGACGGGGCGGACGTCGAACCGCAAACGCATCATCGAAGTCTCGGGGGACCCTGAGGTCATCCCGGAGTTCCTCGACGAATTCGGCGACGCGAGCCCGGTTCTCGATCTCGAGCCACTCTCGCCGGTCGGCCGCTCTCGCACGTACGTTGCGATGACGTACGACGCCTACCAGTGGGACAGCATCTCCGAGCGCCTCTCGGATATGGAAGTCTACTACCGAAACGGGACGACCATCACCGCCGGCTGGGAGCGATGGACGCTGTATCTCGAAGACCATGAGAGCATCGGCGACATCCGCGCCTCACTGGAGGCCGCAGGCAACGAGACAGAACTGGTCCGCGCCGTCGAGTTGAGCGAACTCGACGCACCCGCACAACTGGATATGTTCGACTTCGTCCAAGAGTTGACGCCGAGACAGAGAGAAGTGCTAACGCTCGCCATCAGCGAGGGCTACTACCAGCGCAACCGCGGCACGTCCGTCGAGGACCTCGCCGACAAGGTCGGCGTCGCGTCGACGACGGCGTGGGAACACCTCAAACGCGCCGAGGAGAAGGTGATGGACGAACTCTACGACTATCTGCGGTCCGCCCCGGAGTAGCCGACCCCGTCAGTCGGCCGGTTTCGCCGTCGGTCAGACAGTCGAGACACGCGCCGTAGGCGCCTCCGAGGGCGTGCAAAGGTGTTCCGGTGTCAGGTTCAGTATTTAGTTCGAGAGTGGCAAGTCGAGAAGAACGGAGTTCGCCACGCCGGTCGCGGAGTTCAGTACGGAACGTCGCAACTCGGACACATCGGTGGCGCGTCCTCAGGGGAGGTCGATACCGCAGTGGGGGCACACACCCCCCGCGTCGGGCGACGTAATCTCGGCGACCGCGTCGGGATGCTCGAGCGTGACGTAGCTAAGCGCCTCGGCCGACCGAGCGTGGACGTGGTAGAACTCCTCCTCGTCGGCGAGTCGCTCGGCTGGTCGGGTAGTCCGTTCCTTGGTTCGTCAGTGCGGAAGCGGCGGCCACGTCGTCGCCACCGTCTCGGCGATGAGTCGGGTCTGTGCCCGCCGGAGTCGCTCGGAGGCCGAGGAGGCGGTGATAGCGAGTTCGTCGGCGACCTCCCGCAGGGTGGCCCCGCGGGGGATGTCGAAGTAGCCCAGTTCGTACGCCGTCCGGAGCGCCTCGTCCTGTCGGTCGGTGAGCCCCTCGCCCGGCGGTTCGGGGTCGCCGTCGCGGGCGAGGCGTCGGAGTTCGAAGCCGGCGTTCCGCCGCCAGAACGACGCGAACCGCCCGAATTCGTCGCGGTCCGCGAACCAGCCGGTCTGTCGCCAGCCCGTCGGCCGGACTTCGATGCGCTCGATGATGGCGTCGGCGGTGGCGAGGGCCTCCAGCCCGGCGAGGTCGTCGAGGCTGTCACCGAGCTGTGCTTCGAAGCTCAGCGCCGGGGCGGCCTGATACCGACGGGTCTCACCCGACTCGCCGATTCGGGTCCAGTCGGCCACGTCGAGGGAGTCATCCATGGCGCTTTCGAGCGCCCGCATCGAACCCCCCGTGACCGTCACGACGAACATCGGTCGCTCGCCGTGGTTGTACTGGAGTTTCAGCGCGAGCGTCGCCTCCGGGACCGCCGCCGCGACCCCGGTCAGCGGGAGCGCGTCGCAGTCGATGTCGAACTCGGCGATGAGACCCATACGTCCGCTCTCTCGGCGGTCGGTCAAGGGCGTGTCGAAGCGGCCGAGACGGTCTCCGTCTTCGGCCCCCACATAAACGGCCGCACGGCTGAGAGTGCGACTTAGCCGGCATCGGCGACAAGCGAAACTGCGATGCAACCGATTCCATTCGAACGCGGAACCGAACTGTCCGACGAACGATTCGGGAGCGGCACGCCGCTCCTGTGCTGTCACGGCGGGATGGCACCGCCGGCGTTCTGGGACCCCGTCGTCCCGCATCTCGACGGCTACGAGGTCGTCGTCCCGGAGCGACCCGGCTTCGGCACCTGTCTGGACGACGCCGAGACGACGCCCGCCGAGGCGGTGCTGGAGCGCGAAGTCGAGTACGTCCGGGAACTCGTCGACGAGATTCGCGAGGCGACCGGACGCGACCCGGCGCTGTTCGGTCACTCCTACGGCGCGCTCACGGCTCTCGAAGCGGCGACCGACGCGCGGGTGGCCGCCGTCGCCGCCTACGAGCCGGCGGTGCTCCCGGAGGCGTACCGACGCGAGGCGGCCCTCTCGGACCGCATGGCCGCGCTCGTCGAGGCGGGAGAGCGGCGCGAGGCGGTCAAACGCTACGTCGAGCAGGTGCTCCACCCCGACGGCATCGACGACCTCGACGCGTGGCTCGACGAATGGCCCGTCTGGCCCGACTGCGTCGCCCTCGCCGAGGAGGTCGTCCGGATGAACCGCGCCGTCGAGCAGTACCGGCTTCCGGCCCGCTTGGACGTGGACGCGCCCGCTGTGGTCTTGGCCGGCACCGACGGCCCCGACTTCCTCCGCGAGAGCGCCCGGAACGTCCACGACGCCCTGCCGACCAGTCGGTTCGTCGAGTTCGACGCGCTCGGCCACGGCGGCCCCGGCGACGACCCCGAACGAGTCGCGGCCGCGGTCGACGCGTTCCTTCGTGACCGGGTCGGTCGCCCGTGAAGACGCCGACCACGGGAGGACTCGTGTAACGACAACCGCGGAGCCACGGGGCGTATCGCGGTCGTCTGCGGCCGGCTTGCGGTTCGGGATGCGGACGACGTGAGACGACCTGTCAACCAAACATTCTTTACGCGGTGCCGAGACGTGGCCGGTATGGCAGCCCTCCAATCCATCGGCACGGCCGCCGGGTCCCTCAGACGGAACCCGGTACTGTTCGTCGTCGCCGCGGCGTTCAGCCTCGTCCAACTCCCGTCGGCGTTCGCGCAGGCGGTCAGCCCGCTCATCGGGAGCATCATCTCGCTGGGGTTCAGCGGACTCACGATATTTATTGTCCCGTTCTTCCTCGGCGGGGTCCTCGGCATGGCGAACGAGGCCATCGACGGTCGCACCTCGCTCGGCACGTTCGTCAGCGAGGGAAAGACACACTACGTCTCACTGCTCGTGGTGTACTTCTCCCTGCTGGCCGTCAATCTCGTGCTGTCGTTCGTCGGCGTCTTCGTCTCGGTGTTCGCGGGTATCGCCATCCTCGGGAGCGACGGTGATGTGAGTACCGTTGCGCTCGCGGTTCTGGGCGTCGTCGGCCTCGCCGTGGTCCTCACCTACCTCGCCGTGGTGTTCGTCGTGCAGTTCTTCGGCCACGCCATCGTCATCGACGACCTCGGCGCAGTCGACGGCATCAAGCGAAGCGTCTCCTGCGTCAGGAACAACCTCGTGTCGGTCCTCGGCTACTCGGTTATCACCGGCCTCGGCGGTCTCCTCGCCGGCGGGTTCGCTGTCGTCATCTCGCTCCTGCTCACCCCGTCGCTTCGACATCAGGGGGCCGCAATGACCGGGTCGGGTGCCGGCGCTCCCGCCGCCTCGACCCTCTCGGGCCTGCCCACGGTCGGCGTCGTCGGCATGGTCGCCCTCGCGGTCGGACTCGTGCTCGTCAGCGGTCTCATCGGCGGCTTCTTCGCCGCGTACTCGACGGCGTTCTATCGGTCGATTCGCCCGACGAACCCCGAGACGACGACTCCCTGAGGCGGCGGGCGAATCGACTCGTTTCTGTCGCTCGTGTATCAAGTCGCAACCGTTAGGCGTCAGGAGAGAAAACTGGGAGTCGTCCCATGCCCTCCACGAACGCGGACGCCGCGGTCGAAGCGGTCGACCTCAGGAAGACCTACGGCTCCGAGGTCGCGCTCGACGGCGTCTCGCTGTCGATTCCGAGCGGAACGGTGTACGGATTTCTCGGGCCGAACGGCGCGGGGAAGACGACGACGATGCGCATCCTGACGGGGCTCTCACAGCCCACCTCGGGCTCGGTCCGCATCTGCGGGCTCGACGTGAGCGACCGCGAGAAGCTCGCGCCGCACGTCGGCTACCTCCCGGAGACGCCGCCGCTGTACGACGAGTTCAGCGCCCGCGAACAGCTCGACTACGTCGGCGACCTCCGCGACATCCCGTCGGAGACCGCCGAGGCGCGCATCGACGACCTGCTCGATGCATTCGGCCTCGTCGGCGACGCGAACAAGCGCATCGGCACGTACTCGAAGGGAATGAAACAGAAGACCGCGTTCATCCAGAGCGTGCTCCACGAGCCGGACGTGCTGTTTCTCGACGAGCCGACCTCGGGGCTGGACCCCCGCGCGGCGAGACAGATTCGAACCTCCATCGGCGACGTGGCCGACTCGGGGTCGACCGTCTTCCTCTCGACGCACATCCTCCCCGTCGTCGAGGCCGTCGCCGACGAGGTCGGCGTCCTGTTCGACGGCCGCGTCGTCGCCGAGGGGACGCCCGACGAGGTGAAATCGCGCGCCCAGACGGGCGGCGAGGGCTCGCTCGAAGACGCGTTCCTCGCGGTCACGAGCGACGAGACGCGACTGTCGGGTGTCGCCGACGAATGAGCCTCCGACGAGACGTTCGCCACGGCCTGCGAATCGGGCGCGCCGAGTTCGTGCGGAGCCTCCGGGGGTACGCCTCCGAGACGCGCCGAATCGTCGGCCTCCTGTTGCTCTTGCTGTTCTTCGGCGGCAACCTCCTGGTTTCGCTCCCGGTCGTCTACGTCGCCGGCCAGAGCGCGCAATCAGTGACCGAGATTCCCTTCTTCGGCCCCGTCGCCACCGCGATACCGGTGGTGCTCACCCTGCTCGCGACGTTCCGAACGCTCGAACGCATCGGTCGCGTCGAACACGAGTCGCTCGTGCTGACGACGGTCCACCCGCGGGCCGTCGTCGTCGGACTCATCACCGCCGAAGTCGGCCGAATCGCCCTCTGGTTCGGACTCCCGTTCGCGGTCGTCGCCGCGACGTTCACGGCCGGTCTCGGCGCGCCGTCGCTTTTGGTGACGGCGACCGCCGTCGTCGTCCCGCTCGCGTGCTGTACGACTGTCTGGGGCTACGCGGTCGGCATCGCCGTGCTCCGCGGATTCGAGCGCCTGCCCGGCGTCCGGCGCACGCTCAAGGTCGTCGGCTTCGTCGCGATGGTGGGGGTCGTCCTCGTCTCGCAGTCGGTCGGCCGGTCGCTGGCCGACGGCTCGCTCCCGGTCGACACGCTGGCGGCGACGCTGACGTTCGGCCCGCTCGCCGACTTCCTCGCGCTCGCGTTCGTCGGAACGCCGCTGGCTCGACCGTTCTCGGTGGCCGCCGTTGCCACCCTTGCGGCCATCGTCGCGCTCACGCCCGTCGGCCTCGTCGTCGCCACCCGGCAGGCGAGCGCGCTCTGGTTCGCCGACCGCGCGAGCGGACGCGACCGAGACTCGGCGGCGACGGTCGCGAAAGCAGACGGCTCGCCCGGCGGCTTCTCGACGCCGAAGCCGCTGTCGGCGACGAAGGGCGGCCACGTCGCGTGGGGCCTGCTCGTCCGCGGCGTCCGCCACCCGCAGAAGTTCACGCATCTCGTCATGCTGGTGTTCTTCCTCGGCCCGCTCGGCACGACCATCGTCCAGTCCTCGGCCGACGGCCTCGGACCGATACTCGCCGCGAGCGGGGCCGGTCTCGGGACCTACCTCGCGGGCGCGACGTTCGGCCTCAACCCCCTCGGCGACGACCGCCCGCAGTTTCCGATGTTGCTGTTGACCCCGACTGCGCCACGGGCGCTGGTCCGCGGTCGCGTCCTCGCCGGCGTGATTCTCGGCGTTCCGGTCGCGGCGGCGCTCCCGCTGGCGACCGTCGCCCTCGGCACGTCGCCGCTGTCGGCCGTCGCGTTCGCGCTCGTCGGCGTCCTCATGTGCCTCGCCGCCGCGGCCTTCGCAGTCGGCATCGGCGCGGCCTACCCGATATACGAGGAACGCGAGTTCTGGGGCGCGACGACGGTCGTCCCCTCGACGCTCGTGCTGATGGGGTTCATGTTCGTCGTCGGCCCCGGCACCGTCATCGGCCTCGTCGCCACGTGGTTCGGCGTCACCGGGCACCTCTCGGCGACGCCGCTTCTCGCCGGCGGACTCGGACTGTACCTCCTCGTGACCGGCGGCGTCTCCTACGGCTCGTACCGCTACGCGATTCGGCGATACCGGACGTACACGTTCGACTGACGGAAGATGGCGTCGTCGGTCGGCGCGAAACCCAATCGCGGCGGCGACGGCCCGCTGGCGTCAGTCCGCCACGCGGAACACGCCGGGGTTCCTGCCCATACCGGCGAAGTAAATCTCGGAATCGCGGACCGACAGCCCGCCAGTAGGCCGCGCGTCGAGCGCCTTCGACCACAGTTCCTCGCCGGACGCCGCCGAGACGGCGGAGAGGTGGTCGTCGCTCGCCACGAATCGGGTGTCGCCGGCGACGACCGGCGGCCGGGCGAACGTATTCGCATCGAGCGACAGCGTCCACTTCGTCGCGCCGTCGGCGGCGTCGAACGCGGCGAGGCTCCCCCGCGAGGACTGGACGTGAAGCGTGTCGCCCGCGACGGCTGTCTGCGGACTTCCGTTCTCCGGGAGCGGGACCGACGCCCGCCACTGCGTCGACCCGTCTTCGAGAGCGAGGGCGAACACGCTCCCGCGGTGGGCGTTGTAGTAGAGGTGAGAGTCGCCGACCGCGAGCGGGACGCCGCTCTGCCGGAGGTCCTCACGTCGCCACACCTCCTCGCCGGTCGCGGCGTCGAGCGCGGCGACACCGGTCTGCTCGTGGTCGACGCCGATTGGCGTGTAGACGACGCCGTCGCGGGCGACGAGTCCGGGCGACGCCGTCGAGGCATCGTAGGTCCATCGCTCCTCCCCTGTCGCCGGGTCGCGCCCGAAGACGGTCGAGCCGCCGCCGTCGACGAGCGTCTCCGCGGCGAGCACCAGCGCGTTTTCGGGGGTTCCGTAGCCGCCGTTTCTCGTCCGCCAGCACCGCTCGCCGGTCCGGGCGTCGTAGGCCGCGACGAACTCCGCGGTCGAGACGAACATCGCGTCGCCGGCGAGCGTGGGCGTGGACTTGCCGTGCGCGTAGTCGACGGTCCACGCGTCGGCGGATTCGGCGGATTCGGCGGGTTGGGTTCCGGAATCGAGGTCGAGTGCGCGGTAGACGCCGTCCTCCCCGTCGCCGTCGCTGTAGCCGAGCACGCCGCGCCCATCGGCGAGTGCGACCGACGTGGCGAGCGCCGCGTCGCCCACCGCGATTCGTTCGACGGTCGCGTCCGCCGAGGGGCCGGAGTCGGTCGTATAACCGGTGTTGGCGAAGTCGCGCTGGAAGGTCGGCCACGCGCCCGTCACGTCGCCGACGGGCGCGTCGCGTCGGTAGTCTCGTTCGAGATCGAGGGCACCGAGTGCGCGGGCGACACAACCAGAGAGCGACGCGAGGGCGGTCGCACCGCCGGCCGCGAGGACGGCTCTGCGCGTCTGCATGTTGGAGGGCATACATATCTGGCTCTTGTCGCGACCGTACTAACAGTTACCCTCGGAGCGGCAGGGACAAGTGGTCGCGGCGACGGCGGCAACCACGGGGGTAGCACCTCGCCCTACCGGTGTTCCACGAGCGCGTCGACCGGGTTGTCGAGAGCGAAATCGACGTTCTCGGACGGGTCGTCGGTCCGCGCTTCGAGGTCCGAGACGACCGATTCGGCGCGGTGGCGGAACGCGCGGAGCGTCTGTCTCCCCTCCTCCGTGAGTTCGAGATACCGGCGGGTGCCGCGCCGCGTGACCGTGACGTAGCCCTGATGTTCGAGCGTCGCGGTGACGCGGTTGTCGAGGACGTTGTAATCGCCGGTGACGGGGTCGTAGTCTTCGGCGTCGCCGTCGACGCGGCCGCGCATGAAGTCGAGGCCGTAGCGGGCCGCCTCGGTGATGAGCGTCTTCTTCTTCGCGTGTTTGGCGTCGGTGTCGTGGGCCTCGATGATGGCGAGCGCGGCAACTTGGTCGGGCGACGGCGAGTCGATTTGGTAGGTAGTCAGGAGCGACGCCTGCGCGAAGCCCTCCGTGACCGGCGCGTCGAGGCCGTGCGGCCGGACCTCGGGGTCGACGACGTACGGTTCGGCGTCGGTGTGTTCGTCCATGCAGGCCATCGTCGCGCCGACGGCCGCGCGTTTGGTGCCGGCGGTGACGTTGACGCGGACGAAGTCGTCGGGGTGCCAGTCGGCGATGGTCGTAATCGCGCCCATCACCTCGTACATATCGAAGAGGTCCAAGTATTCGACGTCGGGCGGAGAGCCGACCACGTCGGCGATGCGGTCGACGACCGCCTCGTGGTAGGTCGGGCGCTCGACCGCGGGGTCCTCGTGTTCGAGGAGGTAGACCTTGTCCGGTCGGTCGTCCTCGATGGGGCCGACGATGCGGTCGTGTTCGCGCCACAGGGGGACGATGTGAACGCGGAGATGTCGTTTCATCTGTCACTCTCGGCCACGGCCCCCCGCGTCGAAAGTCATTCGATTGGGTACGTCACCCGTAGACGAACGGGAACACGCCTGTAAGGGATAAATTCCGAGAGACACACACTATTCACGCTACTCACGTGACTTACGGTAGTAACTGAGGAACCGCCAATATGGGTTGCCGACTACGAATAGTTGCCGCCGGCCGCGCTCCACGGACCGGCGGTTGCGACCCGCCGACGGCGGCGCGACCAGCGGTCCCCGGTCGCGTCCCCGCGGCGGAACCCGCGTCGGCGGACGACCCCCGGAACCCTCGCTCGGTGCGCTCGGGGCGTCGGCCAGTCCGCCGACATACGCCCTCGCCCTCGCCCTCCAGCCCCCCACGCTTCGGCCCTCCACCACCGGCCGACGCCCCGACAGCGCCGCCTTTTCTTTCTCCGAACCGTCTCACAGCATCCGACGAGCGCGGCGCTCTCGAACCACAGGGCGCGCACGAAAAAGCGACCGAGTGTCCGCACCGCGAATCGCTCGGCTCGGTCCGGGTCAGTCCGGGTCAGTCCGGGTCGGTTTGGTCCGGCACGAGGCGGGGCAGACCAGCTCAGATGTCGAACACGTCGAGGCCGGTCCGCTCGTCGAGGTGGTGGGTCAGCGGCGTCTCGCCGAGATGGATGACGACCTCGAACGTCCCGGAGACGCGCGCGCCGGAACAGTGGCCGCCGAGCGTCTCGAAGTCGCGCGTGCCGACCTGAATGTGGGTGTGAATCTTGTCGGGGCCGATGTTGCCGAGGAAACTCGTCACCTCGAACTGGCCCGTGAACTCCTCTTCGAAGTACTCCTGGTCGTCCACGTCGTAGTGGCCGAGCGTGACGGAGTCGACCGCGCCGATACCCGTGAGAAAGCCGTGTTCGATGTCGAGCTCGTCGCGCACCGTCGCGAGCGAGTCGAGAACCTGTTCGCCGGGGTCCAGCCTGACGACGACCGTGTCGCCTTCGTTGACGTAGTCCATGGTTGTGCCCGAACGTTCGGTACAGCGCCGGCGGCGTAATATGTTTTGAAAGGCTCAACGTTGCGGGACGAACGACGGTATTAGATTGTTCCATATTCCGAGTAAACTATAAAATAGTCAATATCTATATGTGTCTGAATCGAATCCTCTCTCGACATCGCGGCCGGCCGACTTCGCATCGAACCGGTGACCGCGGTCATCGCTCCCCATTCGCCAGTCTCGGCGGGTTACCTGCCCGCGATAGACCGCTTGACACGCAGATAGACGGGGATAGTCAGCAGTCGTCGTCGAAATCTCGGACGACCGCGGACCCAGTAACTCAGTCCGACCACGCTCGGCCGGTCGTCACCTCGGACGCACGAGAAGTTAGAGAGCGGTTCAGGAACCGATAGAAGACGAGTTAGCGCGTTCTTTCGCCGGGCAGAGCTACCGCGACCGATACGCGAGACGTCTCGAAACCGCCGGAGAGACCCACCGACGACAACCATCGATTAAGGAACAGTAAGTACAGTATTTCGTACATGAAATTTTTTCTGTCATGTTTGGATACCTGTCTGGCTCAGTCGGCGCGACACGGAGTCGCCCGTGGCCGCAGTCGCACAGCACGTCACCGGAGCATCGAGCCACCGTCGACGGGGCAACACCGTGCCGGTCACGTAGCTCGCGCCGTCGCAGAGGAACGCGACCGTGTCGGCGACTTCGTCGGGCGTTCCGATGCGTTCGGGCGGGAAGTCAGCGGCGTACTCGGCGAGCGAGAAGGCCGTCCTCGCTCACATGCCGACAGCGTGGGTCCACGAAATCACCGAGCGAGTCTGCCTCCCGAAGGAGACCGAACAGACGATTCACGACGAGGAGACGCTGTTCGACGAACTCGCCGAAATCAGAGAGCACGGCTACGCGCTCGGCGTCGAAGAGCAGAGTAGCGGCGTCCGCGCGGTCAGAGCGCCGGTCATGGGACCGGACGGCGACGCGTTCGGCGCGCTGAGCGCCACCGGCCCCGCTAACCGATGAACGGCGAGCAGTTCGACCGTCTCACCGAACTCCTCCCCGGCATCGCCGAGGAACTCGAACTGAGCATCGCGCTGTCCTGAGCGCGCCATCCAGTCGCCGTCGGTCCCCCTTCTCGTGACACACCTAATAGCGTAACTCGAAACGAGACGTGCCGTTCGCGACGCGACTGTCGCGGGTCCGAAAACGAGGGATTCGACCGCTGTCTGCGACGTTACGCCGGCGAGTAGCGCGGGTACGAACTGTCGACCGCCTGTGCGTCCTCTTCGAGGAGGGCGACGACGAGGAAGTCGGCGTAGTCCGCGAAGTAGTCCACGAGCCGCGAGATGCGGTTCGAGTCGATGGCCTCCAGCGAGTCAAGGACCATGAACGGCACCGTCTCGTAGACGTCGTGGATGAGGTAGCCCGCGAGCGCGAACACGAGGCCGGTCACCTCGCGCTCGGACTCCGAGAGGTGGGCGACGGAGTCCTCGTAGCTCACGCCGTCTTCGCTCGTCCGGATGACGTGGAGGTCGAACACCGACTTCGTGACCTTCCGTCGGCCCTCCCGAACCCGCTTTTCGGTGCGCTCGATCCAGATGCGTTCGAGGTTATCGTATTCGAGCACGTCGAGCACGTCGTCCATGTGACTGTTGAACTCCTCGACGGCCTCGGATTCGAGGCGCTTGATGCGTGTCCGAAGCTCCTCGAGTTCGTCTTCGATGTCCTCGCGGGCCGCTTCGAGTTCGTCGCGCTCGTCGAGTTTGCGCTCGATGTCGGCGATCTCGTCTTCGACGTCTTCGAGGTCGGTCCGGAGGCGACCGAGATCGTATTCGAGCTGGTTCGCCTCGCGGTGGAGGTCGAGCAGGTCGCCGTGTTCCTCGCTTTCGAGTTCGTCGACGGTCTGTTCGAGCGAGTCGATTTCGGCTTCGAGGTCCGAGCGCTCGGATTTGAGCTCCTCGATGCGCTCTTGGCGGGTCTCGCGCTCGCTTTCGATTTCCGACAGGCGGCGCTCGATGCGGTCGCGCTCGCGCTGGCGGCGCTCGTAGGTGGACTTCTCGTCTTCGAGTTCGGAGAGCTGTTCGCGGTGTTCGCGGTTGGCTTCGAGCTTCTCCTCGCGGAGCGACTGGAGTCGTTCGAGCGTCCCCTCGATTTCTGACTTGTCGACTTCGGAGCCGCACGTCCAGCAGACGACCTGGTCGTCGCCGAGGAGTTGGTCCGTGACGTTCCCGCCGGCGTCGTCGGCGTCGCGGAGCGCGTCCACGACGTCCGAAGAGGTGCCCGAGAGCATCTCCTCGTTGAACTGAATCACGGACTGAAGCTCGTTGACGGTCGACTGAATCTCCTGCCGGCGCGTCCGGAGCCGGCTGATCTCGGACTCGATTTCGTCGATTTTGCCGCCGGCGACCTCCGGGAGGTCCTCGGTGTCGTCCGCCAGTTCCTCTTCCTCGGATTCGAGCGCGTCGAGGCTCTGTTTCTCCGTCTCGATGCGGCGGTCCACGTCGTTGATATCGCGACGCTTGCTCCGGAGGTCGCCGAGCTTCGATTCGAGTTCGCTCTCGACTTCCTGACGCTCGCTGACGCTGGCGTCGTACTCCTCGACCTCCTGTTCTTTCTCGGCGAGTTCGTCTTCCTTCTCCTCGATTTGGTCTTCGAGCTTCGTCCGCCGGCGTTCGAGTTGCGGCAGGCGGTCGGAGAGGTTGCTGAGCGTCGAGAGCTCGTCGGCGATGTCGCGTTTCTCCTGTTGGAGCGACTCGATCTGCTCGTTGATGGACTCGACGTCGACCGGACGCATGATGAGGTCGCGGAGGTCGTCGCCGCGGGCGACCGCCTGTCGAGCGTCGTTCGTCTCGAGCAGGAAGGAAAAGAGGTCCGCGAGGTCCGGGTCGTCGAGCACGGGTTCTCCGCCGGAGATGACGGTGTCACCCTGCCGCTCGAACGTCCGGGTGTACGTCTCGTCGCCGATGGTGAGCTCCACCGACCCCTCGTCGGCGTCGCCCTTGAGGGCGACGTCGTCGCTCCCGTGTGCGGCCATGATGGACCGCAAGAGCGACGTTCGGTTCGTGGCGTTCCGACCCGCCAACACCGTCACGCCCGGCTCGAACGACGTTGACAGGTTGTCGATGCCACCGATGTTCTCGACCGAAAGATGGAATTTGGATTTTGACACTTGTTCTGAGCTCATACCTTGACTCAATAGGTACACCAATATAAAATCACCCGTTGAATCGGAGAGAATGTGACAGCGCTAAGTATGTAATCGATTAGTTCGACGCGCTCTCGTCGCAGTCGCACCCGCCGCGGCGGAGCAGTTCGACGACCTCGTACTGCGTCCCGCAGTCGCGGCAGTACACCTGCGTGTCCACGAGGACGTCGAAGTCGCCGAGCCGGAGTTTGCTCGTGTTTCGGAGCGAGTTCAGGCTCTGTTCGATGACCGCGACCAGTCGGCCGCGGAGTCGCTGGATGGACTTGACGACGTTGTCGATTCTGTTTCCGGACGAGGAGTCCTTCGAGACGCCGCGAATCTCCGTCAGATAGGTGTAGACCGCCTGATGAGAGACGAAGTCCGAGAGCAGTTGGTCGACGTCGACGCCGCGGGACTGGAGCGTGTTCTTCGCCTGCACGCGCATCCCCTCCGTGGTCTCGTCGCCGGTGAGAAGCGTGTACAGGTTCTCGACCTCGCCTTCGAGAACGTCCTCGCCCGCCTTGCGGAGCGCGGCGTCGAGCACCGTCTCGTTCATCAGGTCCGCGAGGTCCCGGAGACTGTCGCTGTCCTCGGGAGCCGTCCACCGCTCGGCGAGTCGCTCGCCGAACCCGTCTAAATCGTACGTCTCGATAACCCGCTCTACCTTACTCAGGCGGCGATTCGTGCTTTGATCGGTACCCATTACACTGATTTCGCACGGTAGCGTAAAATATCTTCAGGTTCGGGGCCGGGTCTGGCGACCCGAGCGTCCGCACGTCATCCGACGATGCCGGACGGCGAAGTGGGCACAGAAAGGGCTCGAATGAGAACCGAGCGGTCGCTGACGGGCAGACTCCGAAGCGAGCAGACAGTCACAACTCACCGCGAAGCAGTCGGAAAAATAGGGCATCAATGGGACGTTGTGCTCGGTCGGTAGCCGCGCCACGTGTTCATGAGTACTAGTTGGGCAGGCGTACTCGGTGGGGGCTACCGTGCGTACAGTCTGACTGACGTACTGATGGCTGTCGTGCTGGTTGCACGGGATGCTGATTACACATGGGGTCAGATTGCTCCGACCATGTGCCACTATACAACAGACAAATATGTAAATTATGTCTGTGGCCAGTGTTGCCAGACGAGCGAGATTCGGGGTTCAAAGCCGCGAGCCCGCCGCCGAGTCTCTGAAACGAATCGGCTATGTCGCGGGGTCGGCGACAGACCACCAAGTACGCTGGTGCGGCGCGAGCCGATGCAGACATCTCCGAGCCACCTTGGTTTCGCATCCTCACGGCGGTCGCGTGCGTCGCGACGGTCACGCCGTGCTTGCAGTTCGTCCGACTACCGAAGCTCTACACAACCAATATCCGATAATGCCGGACTTCGAGTGAGTGCTGTGGCCGAAAGCTCGGGATATAGCTTATAGCTAGGGCAGTCGAAAGCGCCGATTTCGGACGCTTTGGACGACTCTCGAAGCAGTCGAGACGAATGCTAATGTTTGAGGTAGCCGCCATCGACGGCGATGGACTCGCCGGTAATCCAGTCGCCCTCCTCGGAGAGGAGCAGGACCGCGACGTGACCGACTTCCTCGGGTTGACCGATTCGGTCGAGGATGTGCACGTCGAGCGTCTCCGCGAGGATTTTGTCCGGCGACTTGCCCGACTGCTCGGCGTGCTCGTCGAGCCACGCCTCGACCATCGGCGTCTCGACGGTGCCGGGCTTGAGCGCGTTGACGGTGATGCCGTGGTCGCTCAGTTCCTTCGCCAGCACGGTCGTGAAGGCGAGGACGGCCGCCTTGGACGCGCCGTACGCGCCCTGTCCGGCGAACGGTCGCTCCGCGCCGACCGACGAGATGTTGACGATGCTCCCCTCGATATCGCCGTCGACCATCCGGGCGGCGACGGCCTTGGAGACGAGGAACGTCCCCTTGGCGTTCACCTCGAAGTGGAGGTCCCAGTCGTCTTCGGTCGTTTCGAGGAGCGGGACGGCCTGCTGGACGCCCGCGTTGTTCACGAGGCCGTGGATGTCTCCGAGCGACTCAACCGCGGCGTCGACGGCGGTTTCGACGCCCGCGGCGTCCGTCACGTCGACCTCGTACACCTCGGCCTCGCCGCCCTCCTCGCGGACGAGTTCGGCCGTCTCCGCGGCCACCTCGGGTTTCGTGTCGAAAATCGATACGTCGGCCCCGGCGCGGGCGCAACGAACCGCGATACCGCGTCCGATGCCGCGCGCGCCGCCGGTCACGACAATATGCCTGTCTCTCAGTCGAGTGTCTGTGTGCGTGCTCATAGTGGGAAGTACCGCCATATCGTATAAATAATTGTGCTGTACGGCGGCCGGTTACTCGTCGCGCTCGGCGACGACGGGGTTGGTAAGCGTGCCGATGCCCTCGATTTCCACGTCGACGCTGTCGCCCGGTGCGAGCAGTTCCGGCGGGTCGCGGAAGATGCCGACGCCGCCGGGCGTGCCGGTGGAGATGACGTCGCCCGGTCGGAGCGTCGTGATGCCGCTGATGTACTCGACGACCTCGTCGACGCCGAAGATGAACTCGGCGGTGTTGGACTCCTGTTTCGTCTCGCCGTTGACGCGGCAGGCGACGTCGAGGTCGTGCGGGTCGAGGTCGCCCTCGGGGACGAACGTCGGTCCCATCGGGGCGAACGTGTCGTAGCTCTTGCCGCGGAAGAACTGGCCGTCGTCGAACTGCGCGTCGCGGCCGCTCACGTCGTTGATTGCGGTGTAGCCCGCGACGTAGTCGAAGGCGTCCTCTGCGTCCACGTTCTTGGCCGTCTGGCCGATGACGACGCCGAGTTCGACCTCGTAGTCGACCTCGTCGATGGCCGCCGGGTGGACGATAGGGTCGCCGGGGTTCGTGACGGACGTGCCGGCTTTCCCGAACAGAAGCGGGCGTTCGGGCACCTCTTCGTCCTGCTCTTCGGCGTGGTCGTGGTAGTTGAGACCGACGCAGACGATTTTGCCGGGGCGCGGCACGGGCGCGAGGAGCGTTACCTCCTCGACGGGGACCGACTGGTCCTCGGCGGCGTCTGCGGCGTCCTCGACGACAGTGAGGAAACCGGGGCTGTTGAGGTTCTGGACGGTGACGTCTTCGCGGAGGCCGGAAAGCGGGACGACGGCGTCGTCCCGGCGGACGCCCCATTCGGGGGCACTGCCCGCAGTGTATCGAACAAGTTGCATCGTTACACTCTGTCACAGCGTGATACGTAACTGTTGCGCTCTACGCAGGATTGCGACGACGGACTGGGAGGGCGCGGCGCGCGACTACGAGTACGTGAGGTTCACCTCGATGACGTTCGCGCTCTTGAGAATCTGGTTCGGCAGTTCCTCGGTGAATCGCTCCTCGCGCATCCGGCTTTTCGGCCCCGAGACGCTGACGGCGGCGATAGCGTAGTCGTCCTCGTTGAGTATCGGCGCGGCCACGCAACGCATGCCCTTGACGCGCTCTTCGTCGTCGTACGAGTAGCCGCGCTCGCGGACCTGCTCCAGGACGTCGAACAACTCCTCGCGGTCCGTGATAGAGCGGTCCGTCACCGCCTCCAGTCCGTGGCGGTCGAGGATACGCTCGACTTCCTCCCGCGGCCGGTTCGCCATGATAGACTTCCCGAGCGCCGTCGTCTGCAGTGGAACGCGCATCCCGGCGTGGGTGTCCAGTCGGACGGCGTCGGGACCTCGCGAACGGTACAGAAAGACGCCGACGCCGTGTTCCTCTATCATCAGGTTCGCGTGCTCCCCGGTCACCTGCGCGAGCTCGTTTATCTCCGGGCGAGCGATTTTGAACACCTTCTGTCGCGACCGCGCGTGAGCGCCCAACTGGAGGAACCGCGTGCTGACGTAGTAGGTGTCGCCCTCCTTGACGAGGTACCCCTGTTGTTCCAGCGTCCGCAGGTGGTCGTGAATCGTGCTGGTCGGCTTGTCGAGTCGCTTGGCTACCTCCGAGACGCCCGCCCCGTCGAGTTCCCGCAGGAGGTCGACGAGTTCGAGCGAGATTTTGACCGCGTTGACCGGGACGTCCTTCACCATAGTTAGGTGTGAATCCTCATCCCTCAAAGGTCTTTCCGCTATGGCCGGAAATGTGCCGTGGTGTCGTGCGGCAGGCCGAAAACCAACCATTTAGGTGGAAATCTGGAAGGTTCGGTCCCCACGAGGGCACCGATAGCCGAATGACGAGAACGGCGAAACGAAAACGAGAGTGCGAGCGCGAACCGAGCGCGGCGCGCCCGACTCGCGAGGAACCTCAGCCGAACTGCGGGATGACTTCGTCCGCGAACAGTTCCATGCCGTCGGTGTCGGGGAAGTCGATGAACCAGCCCTGGAACTTCGTCACGCCCGCGTCGATACGGCGTTCGATGGCCGCCGCGCACTCCTCGGGCGTCCCCATGATGAAGTACTCGCGGGCGTCTTCCTCCGTCACGATGGGCGCTTGGTCCTGATACTCCGCTTCGAACTGGATGGGCGTCATCAGGTCGAGCAGGCGGTCGAACTGCTCCTCGTCGCGGGTGCAGATGACGTGGCCGTCCCACGAGTACTCGATGTCGTCGGGGTCGCGACCGACGGTCTCGCAGTGGTCTTCGATGACGCCGATTTTGTGTTCGAGCGTCTCCACGTCGCCGTTGAACACGTCGGTGTTCCACACGTCGGCGTGTTTGGCGACGAGCTTGAGCGTGACCTCCTCGCCCTGTCCGCCGACGAGGATAGGCGGGTGGGGGTCTTGGACGGGCCCGGGGACGCAGTAGGCGTCCTCGATTTGATAGTGCTTCCCGTCGAAGCTCGCGCCGTCGGTCCCGGCGTCCCACATGCGCTTCATGAGGCGGATGGACTCGTCGAGGCGCATCAGGCGCTCGAAGCCGTCGCGGTACTCCCAGCCGTAGGCGTCGTACTCCGGGTCGTGCCAGCCCGCGCCGAGGCCGAGCTCCAGCCGCCCGTCGGAAATCACGTCGAGCGTGGCCGCCATCTTGGCGACGAGCGCCGGGTTTCGGTAGTCGTTACAGAGGACGAGCGAGCCGAGGTTGATATCCTCGGTGAAGCCGGCGATGGCCGACAACAGCGTCCAGCACTCGTACTCGGCGTGGTCGCGGCCCAACAGCAGGTGGTCGGGGGCCCACACCGCGTCGAAGCCGAGCTCCTCCGCCTTCTGGACGCCCATCTTGGTCGCCTCCCAGTCGAGCGCCTCGTACTGCGGCGTGTCGCGGTGCGTCGGCTCGGTCCCCTCGTCGGGCGCGCCGGCGAAGACGGGGACGTTGTACTCGAAGCTGATATCCGACATCGTTACTCGATGGCGAAGTGTTCGAGCGCCTCGCGGTTCAGTTGTGTGCTGACACCGGGTTCGTCGGGAAGGGGAATCGACCCGTTTTCGGGCGACGGTGGGTTCTGGAAGATTGCGTCGGCGTAGGTCGACTCGCGTTTCTCCTGGCGCTCCTCGAACCACTCGGGGGTCGGGAAGTACTCCGCCATCGGCATGTTCGTGTGCCCGGCGATGGCGTGAAGCGTCGGGTTCGTCCCGGCGTGCGGGATGACGGGCACGTCGTGGACCTCGGCCATGTCGGCGACCTTCTGGAGCTCCGTGATACCGCCGACGCGACCCACGTCGGGTTGGAGGATGTCGACCGCACCCGCTTCGAGGAGGTCCTCGTGACCCCAGCGGGTGAACTCGTGTTCGCCGCCCGAAATCGGCATCGGTGCGGCCTCGCGGACCTCGGCGTAGCCGGAGATGTCGTCGGCGATGACCGGCTCCTCGACCCACGCCATGTCGTACTTGCCGAGGCGTTGGGTCATCTCCTTTGCGTACTTGACCGACCAGCCCATGTAGGCGTCGCCCGCGATTTCGATGTCGTCGCCGACGGCGTCGCGGACGGTCGCGACGATTTCCTCGTTCTTCTTCATGCCCGCGCGGCCCTCCTCGGGGCCGTGGAGGAAGCGGAGCTTCATCGCGTCGAAGCCCGCCTCGACGTACTGGACGGCCTCGCGTTCGAGCTTCTCCATGTCGACGGGGTGGAGGTTCGACGCGTAGGCGGGAATCTCGTCTTTGGTGGGGCCGCCGAGCAGTTCGTACACCGGCTTGCCGGCTTCCTTCCCGGCGATGTCCCACAGCGCCTGGTCGACCGCGCTGATGGCCATGACCGCGACGCCCTTCCGGCCGAACGGGAGCGTGGCGCGGTACATCTGCTCCCAGAGAAGCTCGCGCTGTGTCGGGTCCTCACCGACGACGATCTTCGAGAGCGTCTCCTCGACGACGGTCGCGATAGCCCCGGTACCCCAGTTACCGACGCCGACGCCGGTGATGCCCGCGTCCGTCTCGACTTCGACCACCACGTCGCCCACGGGACCCATCCACTTGCGGCGGGCCTGCGGGTTCTCACCGTCGACGTTGCGGTACTCGTCGTACTTCGACATGATGGTGACGAGCGGGAACTCGATGAACTCGCCCCACGACTCGTTGCTGATTTTCGTCGCTGAGATGTCTGTAATCTCCATGATTTGTTTGGTACGATCTCACATCCAATCGGCACGGATAAAATAGTTTCTGTCGTCGAGCGGTTCACGGCCCGTCTGCGGGGTCGTTCAGCCGTCGAACTGGAACACCGGCTTGCAGGTCTCGGAGTTGAGGAACGCCTCGAACGCCTCGGCCGGTTCGTCGACGCTGTAGGACGTGTCGAGAATCTTGTCGACCGCGATTTCGCCGCGTTCCATGAGTCGAAGCGCCTGCTCGAAGTTCGTCCACGTCGAGCCGTAGGAGGTGTTGATGTCGATTTCACCGCGGACGGTCGAGGTGAGACTGAGTTCGCTCGGCGAGTTCGGGATGCCGACGACGACGATTTGGCCGCCCTTGCGGACGACGTCGTTCCCGGAGACGACGCCGCTTCGGTGGCCCGTCGCGTCGAAGACCACGTCGAAGCCGATGCCGTCGGTCTGCGACTCCACCCGCTCGTCGAGACCGCCTTCTTCTTCGAGGTTCACCGTGTCGATGCCGAGGTCTTCGAGCAGTGGGAGGCGATACGCCGCGTCCTGACCGAGCCCGGAGACGACGACGTTCGCGCCGAGCGAGTCGGCGACGGCGGCGACGAGAACGCCGATTGGGCCCGGCCCCTCGACGAGGACGTTGTCCCCCGGCGTCGTCACCGACTGGTCGAGGACCGCGCGCGTGGCGATGCTCGTCGGCTCCGTGATGGCGGCGTGTCGGAGGGGCACGCCCTCGGGGACCGCGTGGACGTGTTCGGGGGCGACGGTGACGTACTCGGTGTACGCGCCGTCGCGGTGCATGCCAGTGATAGAGAAGTTCTGGCAGACGTTCGGCTGGCCGTTCTTGCACTGGAAACAGTGACCGCAGTCGTGAATCGGTTCCTCGATGACCTTGTCGCCGACGTCGAACGTCTCGACGCTCTCGCCGACCTCCGCGACCGTCCCGGAGTACTCGTGGCCCATGATACGCGGAATGGGAATCCATTCGTAGCCGCCGTCGTACTTGTAGGCGTGGGCGTCACTGCCGCAGAGTCCCGCTGAGTGGACCTTGATGAGCAGTTCGTCTGCGTCGGGAGTGGGGACCTCCCGCTCTTGTGTCTCTACCGAGCGCGGCCCGGTCTGAATAATGGCTTTCATAGTTGCGAATAACCGTGTGAGTTCGTCTCGGTTACACCATGTGAACACACCGATTAATATGTTTGGGTGCGAGCGGAGAATTTCGGGGGTAGCGCGGCTAAAACCGCGGCTCTGCGTGCCGCGAGATACCACGTCCGCTGGCGTTGGATGGGCGGCAGTCGCGCGTCCGAGTTATATTTCGACGCCGTCCGACTCTGACGACTGGGACTGCGATTGGACGGACGCCCGGTTCTCGATACGCCGGCCCTTGCGCAGTGCCTCCGTCTCGGCGTCGAACAGGTAGACGTGTTCGGGCGCGATAGAAAGCGACAGCGTGTCGCCGACCGACAGCCCGTGGAACTCACCGATTTCGGCGGTGACATCGCCCATGGGACCGTCGCCGTGAACGATGGCTTTCGTTCCGACCGGCTCGATGACGCGGATATCGACGTCGAAGGTCAGTCCGTCGGCGCGCCGCTTGCCCGTCTGGTAGAAGTCCTGCGGCCGGAAGCCGACGTTGACGCCGCCGGGCGGAACCTCCGCGTCGAGGGCGTCGCTCGGCAGTTCGAAGCTCACGCCGTCGAGTTCGACGCGAACGCCATCGGTGACCTCCTCGACGACGCCGTCGTAGATGTTCATGTCCGGACTGCCGACGAACTGCGCGACGAAGAGGTTCGCGGGCTCGTTGAACACCTCCTCCGGGCGACCCAACTGCTGGAGCGCGCCGTCGTTGAGGACGGCGATTTTGTCGGCGATAGTCATCGCTTCCTCCTGGTTGTGGGTGACGTACGCGGAGGTGATTCCGACCTCGGACTGCAGTTCGTCGATTTCGGTCCGCATCGTCTTGCGGAGCTTCGCGTCGAGGTTCGCAAGCGGCTCGTCGAAGAGGAACAGCCGCGGCTCGCGGATGATAGCCCGGCCAAGGGCGACGCGCTGTTTCTGTCCGCCCGAGAGCTGTGCGGGCTTGTTGTTCAGGAGCTGTTCGATTTCGAGCATCGTCGCGACTTCCTCGACCCGCTCGTTGACGTCCGCCGTCGACATGCCGTTGTCCTCCCGCTTGAGGCCGAACCCGAGGTTCTCCCGGACGGTCATATGGGGGTAGAGCGCGAAGTCCTGGAACACCATCGCCACGTCGCGGTTTCGGGCTTTGATGTCGTTGACGACGACGTCGTCGAAGCGAATTTCACCGGCAGTCGGCGTCTCCAGTCCGCCAATCATCCGGAGCGTCGTCGTCTTCCCACACCCGCTCGGTCCGAGCAAAACGAGAAACTCTCCGTCGGCGACGTCGATGTCGAGATCGTCGACTGCGACGACACCGTCCTTGTCGGGGTCGCCGAAAATCTTCGTGACACCGTCTACTGTTATGTGTGTCATTGTAAAACATTAGCGTGTTACGCCTCTTAAACCTAGCGACCGGCGGCAAACGTTGACCGGGGCGTGCAGTACGGGGAGACGGCGGGAGAAGGGTGTTATCCCTTAATCGCGCCGCCGGTGAGTCCCTGCACGAAGTAGCGCTGGATGTAGGCCAGTCCGAGGAGGACGGGGAGCGAGATGATGATGGAGGCCGCGGCGACGACGTTCCACTGGGTGTTGAACCCCTGCACGAACGTCAGAAGCCCCGGCGGAACCGTGTACCGCGAGTTGTCGAGGAGCGTCAGCGCGAACACCAACTCGTTCCACGCGAGGAGGAACGCGAAGATGAATGATGCGATGAGCGAGTTTCGTGCCATCGGGACGATGACGTACCAGAACGTCTCTATCGAGCTACACTGGTCGATGCGGGAGGCCTCGATAATCGAGTCCGGGAAGTCGTCGAAGAAGCCCTTCATCAGCCAGACGACGAACGGCGCGGTCATCGCGCCGTAGATGAAAATCAACACGAGGTGCGTGTTGAACAGACCGAGCGCCGAGACGAGTTCCCACTCGGGGACCATGATGGCGGTCCCGGGGAACATCAGCGACGCGAGGAAGATGCTCATGAGCGCGTTCTTCCCGACGAAGTCGCGGCGCGAGAGCACGTACGACGCGGCCGTCCCGAGGACGAGCGCGATTGCGCCCGCGCCGACGGCGACTTTCAGACTGTTCAGCACGAGCGACAGGATGTCGATGTCGATGGCCGACGACGCCTGCCAGCCGAACAGGTTAGCGAAAAGCGAGGTGTAGCCGCCCGCCTGAATCGACGATTCGACGACGAGTCGGAACCCCTCAAGCGAGAAGTCGTTCGGGAACACCGTCGGGGGAATCTGTTGAATCTCCGCGGTGGTCTTGAACGCCGTCACGACCATCCAGTACAGCGGGAAGAGGACGAACGCGAAGACGACGAGCGTCAGGAGCGCGACCGCCGTCTTGCGGACGTACGCGCCCGCCGTGGTGTCGAACAGCCACGACTCGTTCCGCCGGAACTCGGCGGCCGGGTCGGGGTCTTGCGCCGCCATCAGACGTCACCCCGCACTTGGTCGTACACCTGTATGTAGTAGTACGAGAACACGAGCAGGACGACGAACAGCATGAGCGAGAGCGCCGACGCCAGCCCCACGTCGAAATCGACGAACGCCGTCCGGTAGATCATGACCGGAAGCGTACTGCTGGAGACGCCGGGGCCGCCTTTCGTCATCACCCAAATCATCGAGAAGTTCCTGATGTTGTAGATGAGCATCAACAGGAACCCGATGGCGAGATTGTACCGCATCATCGGGAGAGTGATGAACCGGAACTGCTCCCACGGCGTCGCGCCGTCCATCCGCGCGGCCTCGTAGAGATGCTCGTCGATACCCTGCAAGGACGTGAGCGTCAACAGCGCGAAAAGCGGTGCGAGCCGCCAAATCATCCCGATGATTGGCGGCCACAGCGAGAGCTCCGTCGAGCCGAGCATGACGATGTACTCGTCGACGACGCCGAGTTGGACGAGCAGTTCGTTGATGATGCCCTGCGACCCACCGAACATGAACTGCCAGATGGACGCGCCGACAACCCGCGGGAGGACCCACGGGATGAGTACGATTGCGCTCGCGACGCTTGTGTACGGAAGCTTCTCGTGGAGGAGCCATCCCATCAGGAAGCCGAGGACGATAGCCGCGGAACTGCCGACGACGACCCAGACGAGCGTGTTCCACAGGACCTGATGGATGGTCGGATTCGACCAGATTTCGGCGTAGTTCGCCAGTCCGATGAACTCGGCCTCGCTGGGCGCGAGCAGGTCCTTGTTGAAGAAGCTCGAATAGATTGCCTGCGCGATGGGGTAGAGAATGAACAGCCCGACGAGCGCCGTCACCGGCAGGACCGGGAGGTACACCTTGACCCCCTCGGGAATCCGCTCGGAGACGCTCTCGAACGAGCCTCTCGCCTGTTTCGAGTAGCTCATGGCCCCGGCTCACCACCGCGGGCCCGTGGTCGTTCGAGCGACGGTTCGAGTCGCATCGTCAGGCGAGCTCCTCGTCGATGACTTCCTGAACCGATTCGTTGGCGGCGCTACAGGCCTCCTCGGCCGTCGCGTTGCCGAGGACGACCGGCTGGATGACCTCGGTGTTGATGATGCTCTGGACCGACGCGATGCCCGAGAACGACGGGAACCGCGAGGTGCGCGTGAACAGGTCGTCGTTCTCGTACAGCGTCACGAGGTCGCCGAACTGGCTCCGGAAGAGGTCGCTCGGGTCTTCGAAGGCGCTTTCGAGCGTCGGGACACGCCCGCGGATGCCCACGTCGTTTTCGGCGTCGTAGGTCCACGGAGCGAGCTGTTCTTCGGTGTTCCACCACTCGGTGAAACCGAAGGCGGCCTGCAGTTCGGCCTCCGAGTCGGTACCGTTGCCGAGCATGAAGCCCTGCGCGTTCTGCAGGAGCAGGTCGCGGGGTTCGAAGTTCCCCGACGGGCTGTCCGGAAGCGGCGCGCGGGTGACGGTGTGGCCCTCGCCGTCCAGCCACGCCTGCGGCGCGCCGGTCGTCTGGTAGATCGCGTTGGCGTGCGAGTACGTGATGAAGATGCCGGACTCGCCCTCGCGGAGGAGCCGTCCCGCACCGATGTGGTCGTTCTCGGCCATCGAGTCGGGGAACAGCCCGGCCTCGGCGATGTCCTGATAGAGTCTGACGGCGTCGACGAAGCCGGGTTGGTCGACCGTCGCCTCCAGGGTCTCGGGGTCGAAGTACCGACCGCCGTTGGCGTAGACGAAGCCGATGAAGTAGCCGGTGGTCAGGCCGAAGTCGGTCCCCGGCGCGGTAATCGCCGCCGACACTTCGTCGAGCTCCTGCATCTCCTCGCCGAGTTGGATGAGTTCTTCCCAGTTGCGCGGCGGGCTGTCGAAGCTCGTCTGTTCGAGGTAGTCGGTTCGGATGTCCACGAACGGGCCGAGGTCGGCGTAGCCGCCGGGGAGCCCCCACTGTCGCTCCCCGTCGGTGTCGCCGAGGCTGTCGTAGATTTGGGTGTCGACGTTCGCCTGGATGAACCGGCTGTTTATCTCCTCCAGCTGGTCGGAGAACTGCTCTTGGTCGAGCGGTTGGATGGCGCTCGCGCCGACGTAGTCCGGAATCTGCTGGGTCTGGCCTGCCATCACGTCCGGGAGGTTGTTGTTTGCCGCCGCGGACGCGATAATCTGGTACTTCTGTCCCCACTCTTGGTGCTGGTAGGTGACGTCGTGGTCGCTGTAACTGCTGTAGTGGTTACTGATGTACTCCCGCTCTGCGGGGATGCCGCCGAACAGCCAGAAGTCAAGGGACTGCGACCCGGAACCGCCGCCACCGCCGCCGGAGCCTCCCTCGTCGGAACCGCCATCGGAACCACTACCGCCGCCGCCGTTCCCGCCACCCATACAACCCGCTAACGCCGCTGTGAGACCCGCTCCGAGTCCGGTCACGTACCGCCGCCTACCGAGCCGGTTCTGTGAACCACTATCAGTCATGATGTGCCATTACAAACCACTATAGTTCATTATAATAAATATATCGGTTGAACCAGTCCATGCCGTCTCATCGAGGGGGCGTATCGCAGACGAGCGGGCGCGACAGGAGAGACCCGATACTCACCCGAGGTCGACGTGTCGCCGGAACGACTTCCCGGTCAGCCACGACCGGTCGGCCGCCGACAGCGAGTCGACCTGTTTGAGCCAGTTGCACGCTTCCGCGTAGCTGGCAACGTCGCTGACGTTCGGATAGTCCGAGCCCCAGACGACCCGCTCGCGCCCGAAGGTGTCGAGGAGCCACCGGACGTGGTCGTGCATGTCGGCGTAGGGGAACGACGAGTCGGACATGTGGACGATTTCCGAGACCTTCACTGCGACCGAGTCGTGTTCCGCGAGGTCGGCGAACCGGCTGAACGTCCCCTCGTCGGTGGGGGTTTCGGGGCCGGCGTGGGCGAAGTGGTCGAACAGGTAGGTGAGTTCGGGGTACGCCTCGACGAGTTCGAGCGCCTGGTCGAGTTGGCCGTGGTCGCAGAGAATCTGGACCGTGGCGTCGTGTTCGACCGCGGCCTCCCAGAACGCGGTCTCCCCCAGACTCTCTCGGAGCCACGTCACGCTCGGGTCGAACGTCTCCCACATGCGGTCGTACGGGCAGGCCGCGCCGAGGCGGAAGCCGAGGACGCCGTCGGTCTCCATACACCGGTCGAGGCGCTCGACGGCGTCGTCGGCGAAGGGGTCGAGCATCACGATGCCGTGGAGCCGGTCGTGCTCGGCGGCGACCCGGCGGGTGTACCAGTTGTCCGTCCAGTCGCAGATGGGATAGCCCACGACGACGGCCTCGTCAACGCCGTGTCGGTCCATGTCGGCGAGCAGGCGCTCGGCGGTGTAGACGGTGTGTACGTCGAAGCTGTCCACGAGGTCCAAGATGGGGCCGTTGGTCCACGGATGGTCCGGACTCGCGGCACCCCACGCGTGGGTGTGTGTATCTATCATTACAGTCGACGACGGGCGTCCCCGTAGTAAATCTTACCCGCCGAAAAGCTAAGACGGGTGCCGCCGAATCGAAGGCCGCATGGCGCGAATCGCGTTCCACTTAGAGATAGAAGACGGCAAGCGAGAGGAGTACCGAACGAAACACGAGAAGGTTCCCGAGGCGCTCGAATCGGCCTACTTGGACTCCGACGCCGGACTGCAGACCTACAGCGTCTTCGAGAAGGACGGCCACGTCTTCGGCTTCATGGAAGTCGACGACCCCGAGGCCATCCGAGACGTGATGGACAACAGCGAGGCGCAGGCCGACTGGGCCGAAGTCATGAGCGGCATCACCGTCGAGACCGACGACAGTTGGATGGACGAAGTCTACCGGATGGTCTGACGGTCGAAAGCCGAGAAACGTCCGGGCATGGCGGACGAAACGTCGTGCCGACCGAACTTATCAACGGTAGCACTGTCGAATTAATCCCCGTAGATTCTCGTTTTCGACCACAGCAACCCGTATAACGGAACTATTCTCGGATTTCACTATGAATCCGGCGTTACCGGATATCTGTCCGGTGGTGTCGGAAATCTATTCGGGACTGAATCGACCAACTGTAGTTGTCTGTCGAGGCGAGGTCGACGGAGGTAGTTGCACGTTCCCGCCGTCACGGTGGGTCGTGCGCCCGAAAATTACGCTCATAGAACTGTAACCTAGAGTTGATTCCGGTCAATCGACTTCTGAAAAACACCTCGCGGTCAGTCTCGAATCGATGGCACCGCGGACTACTGTGGTCGCGTGTCACGAAACGGCGCGCTTCTGTACTGACGCCACTTCTATCGCGGATATACGGGCTATCAACGACGAGTTCCGACCGCGAATCTGCGTCCGGTGATGCCGGACACCGTTTCAGAGTGAGCGACTAATCACCCGACTGCTCTCACCACGACGTGATGGGCACCTCGCGAAGCGGCCCCGGAAGCGGGACGTCGACCGTCGAGTCGGTGTAGTGCGAGAGGTAGAACCCGACGATGATTTCGAGCGAACGCGTCGCCGCGACGCCGGGCGAGTAGTTTTCGGCGTCGCCGTCGAGGAGGTCCTGCACGTGGGCCGCCGCGTTGGCGAACGACCCCTCGTAGTCGTCCTCCCACGTCCACGCGCCCTCGATGCCGGGAAGGGGTCGCTCGACGTGTTCGCCGTCTTCGAGCGACCAGTAGCGCCACTCGCCGTCGTCGTTGTTCATGTAGAGTTTGCCCTCGGTGCCGATGAAGCTCAGCGTCATCGAGGAGATATCGCGCGGAATCGTACAGTCCACGGTGACGAACGTGCCGTCGTCCATGACGACGTGCCCGCCGCCGCCGGCGTCGACGACCGACTCCGTGGCGTCCAGCGCGTCGAGCGCCTCGTTCTCGCCGGTGATGTGGCCGCTCACCCGCGAGGCCCGCGCGTCGAGGAGGTAGACGAGCGTGTCGAGGACGTGCGTGGAGTTTCGCATGAGTTCCATCCGGTACTGCGCGCTCACGGACTTCACGTCGCCGAGGATACCCTCCTCGCGGACGAGGTCGCGGAGCCGACGGAGTTTGTCCGTGAACCGAAAGGAGTGGTTGACGACGAGTTCCGTATCGGTCTCGTCGCAGACGGCGACCATCTCCTCGGCGTCGCTGACGGCCGATGCGATGGGTTTCTCGCACCAGATGACCGAGGGGTCGGACGCGGAGCGCGCGGCGTCGACGACGTGGTCGCGGTGGAGGAACGACGGGGTACAAACCGACACCGCGTCGAGGTCCTCGGCGTCGAGCATCGCCTCGTGGCCGACGTACCGGCGGTCGGCGGGGATGTCCCACGCCTCGCCGAAGGTGTCCAGTTTCGACTCGTCCACGTCGGCGACGGCGACGAGTTCGACGTCGTCGGTCGCGGCGTAGCCGCCCGCGTGGCTCGCGTCGATTTTCTCTCTGCCGATGGCCTCCTCGTCGTGCATGCCGAGGATACCCATCCCTGCGATTCCGCCCGTGCCGATGATGCCTGCGTGGTAGGTCATAGTGTCTTCTGTCGCTCGCGTTCGTTCGTCACTGTGCGCCGGAGCGCATCGCTGTGCTGTCCGTCCGAGACCTCAGTCGAGCGCGGCCGCGGCCATGAGGAACCAACCCTGTCCGTAGGGCGTGTCCGTCAGGGGTGCCTCCGGTCCGCCCGGGGGGCCGGCGACGCGGTTGACCGTGCCCTCTTCGCCGACGACGCGGGAGACGGCCGCGAGCCCGTCTTCGGCGGGTTGGCGGTAGGTCTCCTCGTCGAGGATGCCGAGGTCGATGCCGCGGGCGAACGCGTAGGCGAACATGAGCGTTCCCGACGACTCCAGCGGCGTGTGGGGGTCGTCGACGAGGTTGTGCCAGAAGCCGCTCCCGTCTTGGAGCGGACGGAGCGCCTCGCAGTGCGACCGGAACAGGTCGAGGAGGTCGTCGCGCTTCGGGTGGTCCTCGGGGAGCCGTTCGAGCACGTCAGCCGAGGCGGCGGCGGCCCAGCCGTTGCCGCGCGCCCAGAACGCGCCCTGCGGGTAGTGGTTCGGCTGTTCGACCCAGATGTGACGGAACAGCCCCGCGTGGCCGTCGCGGAGGTGCGCGGCGTGAATCAGAATCTGCTCGACAGCCTCGTCGAAGGCGTCAGCGTCGCCCGCGGCCGCGCCGTAGCGGGCGAGGAAGGGACACATCATGTAGACGGAGTCTATCCACAGCGACTTGATGCCCGCGAGTTCGGGGTCGTGGTGAGGGATGCCGCCGTCTTCGGTCCGCTCGAAGGACAGAAGCGACTCGTAAGCGCGCTCGGCCGCGTCGAGGTAGCGGTCCTCGCCCGTCCGGTCGTAGAAGTCGAGGACACCGTGGCCGATGGCGGTGCTGTTGTTCGTGTTCATGCACTTCTTGACGGTCAGCTCCCAGCTCGCTTCGTACTCGCGGCCGTGGCTGAACACCTCAATCGGGTAGCTCGGACCGTAGCTCAACTGCCCGGCGTCGTTCTGGGTCGCCACCGCGGTGTCGACGAGGTGCTTCGCGCGCTCGACCGACTCGTCTCCCCCCTCGGCGAGCAGGCCGTTGATGGCGACGCCGGTGATCCACGACTGGCCGTCGATGTCCAAAGACCGGAGATACGAGGCGGCGCGCTGGACTGGTGTAAGCTCGTCTGCTGGCATGAGTACGATACCCACACGAAGACGTGCGGGGATAAAAAATGTATCCCATGGTGACGCGCCGTCGCGGGCAGGCGGCCGTGCGCGCCAACCGGTCAGCCAGTCCGAAGCCGGGGGCGCTCGTTCGCCGCGACAGACACGTTCCCCAGGCGGGAACAGATATATACGACTCCGGTTCGACTACCACGCCATGAGCCCCCAACCGAACAAACGCCCCGGCCGGACCATCCGCTCGGTCCAGATAGCGTTCAACATCATCGACCTCCTACAGGAGGAGGCCGGCATCGGCGTGACGCGAATCGCCGACGAGCTCGGCCACTCGAAGAGCACGGTCCACAGCCACCTCCGAACGCTCGAACAGCGGCGCATCATCGTGCGCGAGGACGACGGCTACCGGCTCGGACTCCGATTCCTCGACGTCGCCTCGCACGTCCGCGACCAGATAGGCAACTTCGACATCGTCCAGAAGGAGGTCGACTCGCTGGCCGAGGAGACGGGGGAAATCGTCCAGTTCGGCGTCGAGGAGTACGGCAAGGTGTCGTATCTCCACAAGGCGCAGGGGGAACACGCCGTCGAGACGCTGTCGCGGGTGGGGGCCCAACAGCCGATGTACTCCACGTCGCTCGGCAAGACGATTCTCGCGTACCTGCCGCCCGAGCGCATCGAGGAAATCGCGGCGGCGATGGAGTACGAACCCAAGACGGCCAACACCATCACCGGCCCCGAAGAACTGTTCGCGGAACTCGAAACGATTCGCGAGCGGGGGTACGGCATCGACGACGAGGAGAACATCGACGGCCTGCGGTGTGTCTCCGCGCCCGTCAAGAACGACGAGACGATTCTCGGCGCGATAAGCATCACCGGTCCGTCGAGTCGGTTCACCGAAGACCGCCTGCACGGCGAACTCGCGGACTACGTCCGGAGCGCCGCGAACGTCATCGAACTGAACACGAAGTTCTCCTGAGCGCGGGGGGGCCCGCGGCTCAGTAGTTCTCGTAGATGGTCTTCACCGAGGAGAAGAAGTCGAGGCCGGCGTCGCCCTGCTCGCGGTACGTGTTGGTCGACGAGTCCTTGTAGCCGCCGAAGGGGACGTGGAGTTCGAGGCCGGTCGTCTTCTCGTTGAGTTTCGCGACGCCCGCTTCGACCTCGTTGACGAAGCGCTTGCCCTCGCTGAGGTCCTGCGTGACGATGCTGGCCGACAGGCCGTAGTCGACGTCGTTAGCGAGGGCGAGCGCGTCCTCGAAGGAGTCGGCTTTGACGACTGCGAGCACGGGACCGAAGATCTCCTCTTGGGCGATGCGAGCGTCGTTTTCGACGCCGGAGAACACCGTCGGCTCGACGAAGTGGCCGTCGTCGTAGTCGTCGCCGGAGAGCCTGCCCCCGCCGGCTTCGAGCGTCGCGCCCTCGGCGGAACCGATGTCGATGTATTCGAGCGTCGAGGAGAGTTCGTCCTCCGAGACGTGCGGGCCCATGTCAGGGTCGTCGAGGCCGTCGCCGACGACGAGCGACTCGGCGTAGTCGGAGACGGCCGCGACGAACTCGTCGTAGACATCCTCGTGGACGATAGCGCGCGAGGTGGCCGTACACGACTGGCCGGTCGTGCCGAACGCGCCGACGCCGACGGTCTCGGCGGCGTCTTCGATGTCCGCACTGGGCATCACGACCGTCGGGTTCTTGCCGCCCATCTCACACTGGACGCGCTTGAGGTCGACCGCGGCCGTCTCGGCGACCATCGTCCCCACGGCGGTGCTCCCGGTAAAGGAGACGCCGTCGATGCGCTCGCTCTCGATGAGCGGGCCGCCGACCTCGCTCCCGGAGCCGGTGACGACGTTCGCCACGCCGGCCGGCAGGCCCGCGTCGTCGAGACATTCGAGGACGACGGAGACGACACCCGGTGCCTCGGACGCCGGCTTGAGGACGGCGGTGTTGCCGGCGGCGAGCGCCGGGGCGAGCTTCCAGACCGGGATGGCGATGGGGTAGTTCCACGGCGTGATGAGCGCGACCGTCCCGAGGGGTTCGTGCTTCGTGTAGAGGTCCTTTCCGGGGGCGCTCGCGGACTTGACGGTGCCGCCGACGTCCCGCGCCTTCGCGCCGTAGTAGTGGAAGATGTCGATTGCGCGTTGTACCTCGCCGCCCGCCTCGGAGCGCGTCTTGCCCTCCTCGCGGACGAGCACCTCGGTCGCCTCGTCCTTCCGCGCTTCGAGGTTGTTTCCTGCTTCGCGGAGCACCGCGCCGCGGGACGGGCCGGGCGTCGACGCCCACTCGTCCTGCGCGGCGACCGCCGCGTCGAGCGCCGCCTCGACGTCTTCTTGGGAGGACGCCGGGTGGACGCTGACGACCTCGCCGGCCGCCGCGGGGTTCGTCACTTCGAACGTCGCTCCGGAGTGAGAGTCTGTCCATTCGCCGTCGATGAAGTTACCGTACGTTCTCGACATTCGACCTAGCCATGCACACCCACCACTAAGTAAGCTTCTCATGGTGGACGACGAGTCGCCGCCGACTCAGAGCAGGAACTGGAGGACGACGAAGAGCGTCGCGACCGAGACGGCGGTGGTGGCGAACACGTTCATCGACGCGAGGTCGGCGTCGCCGCCGAGTTCGTTCGCGTAGACGAACGACGAGACGGCGGTCGGCGTCGCGAGCATCGTCACGCCGGCTTGGACCGTCGACCAACTCGTCGCGAACGTCGAGAAGACGGCGAAGGCGAGAAGCGGCATCAGGACGACCTTG
>ENA-ORDC01000254-ORDC01000254.1-marine-metagenome-genome-assembly--contig:-NODE-254-length-58582-cov-17.369199_pt1 | contig 58582 bp, 57 predicted proteins | sample MGYA00237783_ERZ508515 | MGnify/ENA primary metagenome ERZ508515 (study PRJEB26186, sample SAMN06268792) | marine metagenome | isolation source: Eden Landing Ponds, San Francisco, CA, USA | place...
GTCAGCGTCGGGATCGACAGCAGCGTCGAGGTGAACACGACCGTCGAGACGTAGGACTCGGGTTCGATCCCGTCGATATCCCCGGTAGAGAACTCACCGACGAGGATCAGTGACGTCACCGCTGCAGGGGTCGCACATTCGAGGACGAACACACGGGCGACAGTCGCGTCTGGCTCGGCGAGGCCGATCCACTCGAAGGCGGTCGTCGCGACGAGTGCGATACCGACCGCGACCAGCGGTGCCGCGGCCATCTTGAGCGCGTTCGCTCGGACGACGCTGCCGAGTGCAGCCCCGAAGTTCGTCCCCGCAAGCTGGATCCCCAGCAGGAGCAACATCACGGGAATCGACGCGTTGCCGACCGTCTGAATCGTGGACATCGCGGCCGAACCGTCTGCTGGCAGCACGCCGAACCACTGGGCGGCCAGTCCGGCGACGACGGCGTAGACGAGTGGGATCGTGAAGACGCGTCTGACCCCTGACAGGGGGCTCTTCTCTGGTCCTCTGGCCGCGACGTAGACCCCGATCGTGTACATGAGCACGCTCTGGACGACGATGTAGAGGACGGCCGTCTGGCGGCCGACGGTTCCGAAGGCAAAATCCGAGAGTGGAATTCCGTAGTTGCCGGCGTTGCTGAACGTGGTCGTGAGGACGAACGCCCCCAGAAGTGGTTCGGTATCGCCGGCCAGTCGGCCAACCCCTTCCGCGAGGACGACCATCGCGATCGTGAACGCGACGACGGCGATCGCAAGCCACGCGACGGTCGCTCCACTCAGCGACGCCGTCGCGACGCTGTGAAAGACCAGCGCAGGGACGAGCACGTACACGGTAATCGTGTTCAGCGGCCCCGGATCGACCGCTTTGACGCGCCCGAGGACGAAGCCTGCGGCGGCGACAGCCACGATGGGGAGAATCGCCGTCGCAAAGATCGATAGCAGGTCCGAGTCCAGCAGTGCCACGCTCTGTCCTCTGACTGCCGGGCGTTTGGGGGTTGCGAATCGATCTTCTTTTTGTTCCGTGCGCTCTCACGGCTGCACATGGCAAAGCAGCCGCACCTGCTCGTCGAAGAAGGCGACGTCCACGACCTGGCCCTCGTCCCGGGCGATCCGGGTCGTGTCGATCGGATCGCGAGTCACTGCGAGGACGCAGAAACTGTCGCAGAGAACCGCGAATACAAACTCGTCAACGCGACCTACGAGGGCCGGGAGCTGACGATCTGTTCGACCGGAATCGGCAGCCCCTCGGCGGCTATCGCGGTCGAGGAACTCGCGGCGGTCGGCGTCGAGACGCTCGTGCGCGTCGGGACGACCGGCGCACTTCAGGAAGGGATCGAGATCGGCGATATGATCGTCGCGACCGGTGCGGCCAAAGACGAGGGGACGACCAGACGCTACGAGGCAGATACTGTCCCCGCTGTTCCGGACTACAGCGTTCTCTCCGGGCTCGTGGACGCTGCGAAAGCAAACGACGAGGACGTCCACGTCGGCCCGATCGCGACCGACGATGCCTTCTACGCCGAGACCGACGAATACGTCGACAACTGGGAGGCTGCGGGCCTTCTGGCCGTCGAGATGGAGGCGGCCGCGCTCTTTACCCTCACCCGACGGAAGGGGCTGGAGGCCGGTGCGATCTGCACCGTCGACGGCAACCTCGTGGAAGGAACCCAGAAGGGCGAGACGGACGACGAGGAGTTGCCAGAGAAGGCCAAAAACAACGTCGAGCGAGCAATCGAAATCGCCCTCGACGCAGCGACGTCGCTCTGATTCGATCGCTGTCGACTTTCGCCCGCCGTTTCGATCCGCTGTTGCGCCGATACCACAGGGACTTTTTGTGTACGTAGTGGGATTGACCGGATAGCGACGATGTTCCAGCGAGCCCGCGAACGCGTTCGAGGTGTGCGGACGCGACTGCGCCGATTCGAGCGCCGGGAGATTCGGGCGTTTCGCCGGTGGATCGAGAACACGCACAACCTCGTGCACCTCTCGATCTTGATCGCGTTACCGATCCTGCTCGGCATCGTCACCGCACTCTCGAACGCGATCGAGATCCTCCCGTTTCTGCTCTTTCCGCCGCTGGCGTCGGGTTCGTACACGCTCTTTGCCAACCCCGAGAGCCGGGCATCCTCGCCGCGGCGGTTCGTCGGCGGACTCACCGCTGGCGCACTGTGTGGCTGGGTCGCCCTCGCGGTGACGGCTCGCTACTGGTACGGAACGCCACCGACGGCCTTCGAGGTCAATCCCGGAGCCGTCGCGCTCGGGTTATTTCTGACCGGTGCCGTCACCTGGCTACTCGACGTTCAGGAAGCGTCGGCGTTCTCGACGGCGCTCCTGGTCCACGTGACGGGGACGACCCAGATCGCCTACGTCGGCAGCGTCGCCGTTTCGAGCACGCTCGTCGCCAGTGCGTTCGTCCTCTGGCGGGACAACGTCTACAAACAGCGCGCGAAGTTCCTCTACGAGTCGACCAAGGGCGACGACCACGTGTTGGTCCCGATGCGCGGCAAGCGCGACGACGCGACAACCATGCTGGCCGCGAGACTCGCAGCCGCCCACGACGCAGGGAAAGTCGTCTTGCTGGACGTCGTCGAGGACGAAGACCTCGCTGCCGCCGAGGCAGCAGTACTCGAAGACGAACACCTGGCGACCGACAGCGAATCCGACCGTCCACGACGGCGTCTGGAGGTACCCCACGTCGATCCTGACGGCGTCCACCCGGCCGACATTCACGAGAACTGGGCGGCCTTCGAGGAGTCGCCACCCGAGCGCGGACCCGGAGCCGTCGAGGCCGGCGACGTCAGTCAGGACTGGGTTGCCTACGACGAGAGCGAACTCCACGAACTTGCCCGTGAGCGTGCTGTCTCGGCTGCCGCCGAGACGCTCGAAGAGCGGGCCGACCGGATCGAGACTGTCACTGGCGTCCCCTGCCAGGTCGTCGTCGCCGTCGGCGGCGGCTCGCTCGCCCGGACGATCGTCCAGACTGCTCAGGAAGCCAACTGTGATCTCATCGCCACTCCCTACGAGACCGCGGACGATCGACTCGCGCCGTACATCCGCGACCTCTTCCGGGGGCCTGTCGACGTCCTCGTCCACCGGTCGTACGACGGGCGGACGCGCTGGTCACGCGTGCTCGTCCCGGTCAGGCGAGCGGGTGACGTCGCTCACAGCATGATCGACTTCGCGACACGACTCACGGGGACGGCAGGCACGGTCAGCGTCTGTCACTGTATCGACAGCGAGGGCGACCGACGTCGTGCCGAGGAGATGCTCGCGAACCTGACTGAGACTGCCAACGGCTCACTGGAGACGCGAGTTCCACGCGCGCAGATCGAATCGTTCATCGCCCAGAGCGCTTCCCAGTACGATCTGGTCGTCCTGGGATCGAGTCAGGATCGCAGCACGGCTTCCCGGTTCGTCTCTCGACCGACGTTCGAACGGCTCGGCGATGTCGAGACGGACGTCGCGATCGTCGACCGTAACTACTGATCGCCTGGATCGCTCGCCGGCGATTCGTCCTCGGCCATCTCGTCGACTTCTTCGGCTATCTCCTCTACTTCCTCGCCGCTGGTCCCGAGAATTCGGTCTGCGACTGACTCGACGCCCTGTTGGCCAAGTGCGGATTGTACGATCAGGTGGCCACCGATGACGGCCGGGCTTATCACCGTATCCGCGCCGGCACGACGGAGTTTCGCTGTGTTCTGGCGATCGGTTGCGGCCGCGACGATCCGAACGTCGGGGTTGAGTTCACGCGCGGTAAGGATTGCCAGTGCGTCCTCGGCGTCGTTGTTCGTCGCCGCGACGACTCCGATCGCACGCTCGATCCCGGCGTCGTGTAACGGCGTCTCGTCGCTTGGATCGGCGGTCAGAACATTGATGTCCCGATTGCGTAACGCGCTCGCCTTCTCGCTGTTCGGCGTGATGACGATGAACGGGATATTACTGTCTTCGAGTTCGTCGAGAATCGGTTCGGTCAGTTCGCCATAGCCCATGACGATGATGTGGTTTTCGAGCATGCTGAGTTGTGCCTCCGTCATCTGGCCGAGTGCGGCCGCAAAGCGCGCCTCGATCGCCGGCCCGAGCAGTGTCCCGGCGGCCACACCGAAGCTGGCGACGCCGATTACGAGCACGGACAGGCTGAACAGCCGGCCGATCTGCGTGCTTGCGGTGATGTCGCCGAAGCCGACGGTTGAGGCCGTCACGAGCGTGAAATAAAACGCGTCGAGCAGCGTGTTCACCGCTGGAAACTCCTCACGCAGCGCGTAGGTCCCGACCGTCCCGTAGATTTGTGCGCCGATCAGCGCAGACAGGGCTGCCAACTGGGTCGTCGAGATCGCCCACTGATCGTCGAAGCGGTCGCGATTGATCGCGACCAGCGGCATCGAGACGAGCGAGAGGGCCACCAGCGGCAACGAGACTGGCACCGAAATGTCCACCATTGGCAGTCCGATCGCGCCGGACTGGACCACGCCCTGCACCGCGGTCACGGGCAACAGTAACATCGTTGAGTACCACGCGGCGCGCAGTCCTTTCCGGAGCCCGAACGCGCTCATCAACATCAGGAAGCCGGTCATCGCGCCCGTGAATCCAGCGAGGCGCTGGGCCGACTCCGGGATGTATTCCCCGAAGAAGATGACGTCCTGGGAGGCGATGTTGATCACGCCCACCGCAAAGGAGAGCACCGAGACGACGGTGACCAGCCAGATCGTCGCCCGGATGCTCAGCCAGCCCCGTCGGTTCATACTCTCTTTTCACTGGGGGATTCGTATAAACGTCACCGTCCGGGATGGTGAGGTGATGTCGACCTGTGGCCTACTGACGAACGGCGCCCGCCGAAGACTTTTCTTGTAAGGGTTGTAAGGATTGCACACGAAGGCTCATGTCTAACGCCAGCAAGCGAATTCCGGTGACGGAGGAACGGTGGAAGGAACTGAACGAAATCAAGGAGGCAGGTGAGACGTACGACGACCTGCTCGGGGAGTTGATTCAGGAATACCAGCGGCGACAGCTCGCCGAGCGAGCGAACGCAGTCCGCGAAGCAGACAGCGAGGATTTGATGCCACTCGATGAGCTATGAGGTCCTCCTCGCGGAGCAGGCCCGCGAGTACGTCGCCGCGTTAGACGAGAAGAGCACCCGAATCGTCAAAGACAACCTCCGCACGCTGGCGGACGATCCGTATCCCAGACCCAATTCCGGTGCTGGTGACAAGGAGAAACTGGTCGTTGACGGCGAGGAGCTCTACCGGCTGCATGTTGGCCGCACTTACACCGCGTTCTACGACGTTCTCGACGCAGACAACGAAGTCCGCATCATCGAAATCATGGACATCGAAGACGCTCACAAACGCTACGGGTTCGACTGAAAAGTGTCGTTGCTGCTTGACGGAGAGAGCTTCGATTGGTGGTTTTCAAGCCCGGGGCGCGGCGGGATTTGAACCCGATGGCGAGACTCACTGCGTTCGTCTCGCGTGATTCAAATCCCGCCGCGCTGCGATTCAGCACGCCTCGCAATCGCTCGGCGGCTTCACGGGCGCGGCGGGATTTGAACCCACGACCATCGGATTAGAAGTCCGATGCTCTGTCCGGACTGAGCTACGCGCCCTCGTCCATCCGTTACCAACCGGCTTTCAAAACAGTAGTGATCCATACCGCCAAACCGAGCATTTCTTTAGGCAGGCCTAAATCCATACTGGTAATGCGATCGACGCTGTGGACACTTCGACGTCGGATCGACCGCCTGGCGAGCGAGGAGGGGCGCTACCGGATCGTCTGTGCCCACAGCGGCCTCTCACCGGCACCGGCCTCGGACGCTCGGTTTCCGGATCGGCGGACGGCTGGACAGGCACTCGAACTCTGCCGGGCCTACCGGCGCGCGCTCCGCCAGCGCGACCCGCGCGCGCCGCGGTACGATCTGATCGTGGAACCGACGCCCGAACACGCCCCGCTGGCTGAGCAGCACACCCTCAGGAGGGGATCGCTGTGAACGTCGACACCGACGTCGAGCGCGCCCGCGAGCGCGTTGCCGACGAGCGCGAGTGGACTGCCGAGAAACGCCGAGCATTCGAGCGGTTCGCCGACGCAGTCGCGGAGATCGACGCCGGGACTCCCGGGGGAGCGGCGGCTTTCGGCGGGCCGACGGCCGTCGCCACCGCGAGCAACTCCTCGACCGGTGTCTCGGCTGTGCTGGACGCCTTCGAGGAACACCTCGGGCCGTACAGCGGCGACGCCCAGGAGACGCCCGAAACCGTCCACCAGGCGGTCGCGACCGAGTTCTCGGCCGAACTGGCTGTCTCGCTCTGCGGGGGCGACAGCGCAGGCGTGTTGACACCACAGCTCAAGCAGGTCGTGCAGGCCGAAACGCAGTCGCGCCTGGACGAACTCGACGTGATGGGGCGGGCGCTCGAACGCGAGATCGAGTCGCTGTCGACCGTCGAGGAACCCATCGGAGAAGTCTGTAAATGGTTCGTCGAGCACAATCCCACACTACTCGACGAACTCGGGTTCGACCAGCTCCGGGCGTGGCACGAGACGCTCGACGACCACCGCGAGCGACTCGACGCCGTCGCGGCCGAGCGCCAGCAACACCTCCACGCGACCACTGGGGGCAGCGGCACGGTCGGGATCGAACACCGAGTCCTCGTCGAGTACCTCTACGCCGGCTTCCCGGCGAGCTATCCCGCCCTGGCGACGCTTGCGCGGCTCGAAGACGCCTGTCGGGAGGCCCAGCGATCACTTCGTGCGCATCTGGTCGCCCGGGCTTGATCCCCCTCTCTTCGAGGAACGATCGATATTTTTGGCCCGCCTAAAGATCGAAACGGCTTTTACCGTTTAGGCGGGCCTAAAAAGTATGGAGAGAGACGAGGCGACACGACGAACGTTCGTGACGGGAGGAATTGGAGCAGTGACCGCCGGGCTACTGGCCGGGTGCGGACAGACGGGTGGGGACGACGGAACGCCGACCGACGATACGACGACCACTGACAGGACGACGACTACGGCGAGCGGCGAGTCCGAAAGCGTCGAGACGCCTTACTCGGTGTCAATCGACCCGGTCGGCGAGGTTACCTTCGAGAGCGTCCCCGAAACGTGGGTCGCCAACAACGGTAGCTGGGCGGACATGGGAATCGCGCTCGGCCTCGAACCGCCGAAGGGTGTCTGGCTCAAAAATCGCTACCATACCCAGTACCTCGACGCCGTTCCGGGACTGTCCGTCGACAAGAGCGACATGGTGTCACTGTACCAGGAGGGCGGGATCAGCGACGAGGTGTTCTACGAACTGGACGCGGACGTCCACGTTATGGATCCGAACTTTTTCATGAATCGTTTCAAGGGCTGGAACCGGGACGACGTCGAAGAGATCGCCGAGAACGTCGGCCCGCTGTTTGGCAACTGCATCTACGCCCAGCACTACCCCTGGCACGACGACTACCGCTACTACACCCTCTACGAAGGCTTCGAAAAGCTCGCGCAGGTGTTCAAACGAACCGACCGCTACGAGGCCTTCGTCGATATCCACGACGACTTTACAGCGACCCTCGCACCGCACGTCCCGAACGCCAGCGACGCGCCGGCCGGTGCGGTGTTGTGGGGCGTCGGCGACAATCCCGAGTCCTACTACCCCTACATCATCGGCGGCGGAACCGGGTTCAAGCACCTCCGGGATCTGAACGTCCGGGACGCACTGGCCGAGACGGACATCAAGGACTTCCACGGGAGCCGTGACGCGATCGACCTCGAGACGCTGCTGGACGTCGATCCGGAGGTCCTCCTGCTGCGGGGCTACGAGGGCAAGACCGAAGCGGAGTTCCAGGACACCGTCGTCTCGTTCCTCGAAGACCACTCGCTTGCGAGCGCGCTGACTGCCGTCCAGAACGGCGACGTCTATCGCGCTGGCGGGCTCTATCAGGGTCCGATCACGAACATGGTCCTGACCGAGCGTCTCGGCGGCGACCTCTACGATGTCGACGAGGAGCTGTTCGACCGTCAGCGCGTTGTCGACGTGGTGAACGGGGCGTTCTGAGATGGCAGCCAGCGACGGATCCGCGGACCTCGACGACCGGACCCGAGAGGCGGCCGCCGCGAGCGCGACGATCCGCCAGGCTCGCGAACGTATCGAGGCTGTCGCGGTCGATCATGGCGACTTCGGCGTCGCCTGCAAGGATACCGGCTGCTCGCCTGCTCCCGTCACAGACGTGACTTTCGAGACGTTCGAGGCGGCCGAACTGGCGTGTCTCTCCGCGCGGGCCTATCGGTCGGCCCTTCGACGGCTGGATCCGTCGCTGCCCGAGTACGACCTCGTCGTCTGCACGACCGACGAGGGTGCCGTCGAACAGGTGAGCGTTCGCAAGCAGACGAAAGGCCGGCGCGAGAACGGCCTCCCGGAGACGAGCCAGTCGGTGACGATCTCTGGCGGCGCCACCGACGAGTGGCTCCGGGTCGAGAACGCCCCCGTCGTCCACCTCAGGGGTAGTGACTCGCTGCTGGACGACGAGTTCGTCACTCGACAACTCGAATCGAAGCTCACGGAGGAATCATGAGTGACGATCCCGAGCACGTCGATGTCGTGATCGTCGGGGGCGGCCCCGCCGGGGCTTCGGCGGCGGTGTTCACGGCGCGGTACGGCCTCGACACCCTCGTGTTCGACCGCGGCAACGCCGCTCTGGACCGATGTGGCTACCTCGAAAACTATCTCGGCTTCCCCGCTGGCGTCGAAATCGAGACCTTCCAGAAACTCATAGCCGCCCACGTCCGCGAGGCGGGCGCCGAGCGCCGCGAGGAACTGGTCGAGTCGGTCACGCGGGTCGACGGCGACGCGAGCTTTCGTATCGAGACCCAGCAAGGGACGACGGTGGGGGCCGAGGTTGTAGTCGCGGCTGCGTGGTACGACGGCTCCTACCTTTGGGGACTCGACGAGCCGTCGATGTTCGAAGAGCACGAACACCACGGCGACCTCGAAGAGCGGTTCGATCCGGACTACGCCGATTCGGACGGCCGGACGCCGATCGATGGCCTGTACGTCGCTTCACCTGCGGGTGCCCGGAGCGCGCAGGCTATCGTGGCTGCCGGGAACGGTGCCCACGTCGCTCGGACGTTGATCGAGGATCGACGACGCGAGCGTGGCCTCTCCGGCGAGGTCGCACCCGAGTACGACTGGGTCCGCCCGGAGTCCGAATATGCGGGGGAGTGGGCCGACCGCGAGCGCTGGGTGGAGTGGTTCGACACCGAGATCGACAGCGAGGAGCTGAGTGAGGAGCACCTCGCCGAGTTGCGCGAGACGTACGTCGACCGGGCGTTCGAGACGAGAGTCACGGAATCCGAGGTCGACTCGCTGGCTACTCGCGGAGTCGAACGGCTGGTCGAGACGATGGGATCCGAGACGGTGCTGGATGCGATCGACGACGAGACGATCCGAGACCGTGCAGCCGAGATCGAACAGCGACACGGGAGGGCTGAGTGAAGATGGCAAGCGAAGCAGCGACGGGAACCGACCGATCGAGGCTCCGAGAGGGCTTGCACTCCTGGATGGACAGCCGACTGGCAACGCTGTGTCTCGCCAGCTTCGGGGTCGTTGTCGCTGGGTTGTTGATTCAGGTCCGGTACGGGCCCTACGACATGACGTTCATGCAGGCCTGGCGGGCGACGTTCAATCCCACGGTGCTGTTCAGCTGGGAGGCCTGGGACGCGTTCCTGTTCGGCGGCGATCTACCCGACGAGGTCGGTGTCGAGAGTCGGATCATCTGGACTGGCCGGCTGCCTCGCGTCTTGGTCGCCGTCCTCGTGGGGATGTGCCTGGCGATTTCGGGTGCAATCTTTCAGGCCGTCACGCGGAACGAACTCGCCAGTCCGTTCATCCTGGGCGTCTCCTCGGGGGCCGGGCTGATGATCCTCCTCACGTTGGTCTTCCTCGGCAGTGTGACGATCACCGTCCCGCTCGTCGGGATGGTACTGGGATTACAGTCGCTGCTGCCGTTGCTGGCCGCGCTCGGTGGCATCGGTGCGTTCTTGATCGTCTACGCGATCGCCTGGAAGAACGGCACTTCCCCAGTGCGGCTCGTGCTCGCGGGCGTGATCGTCGGGACCATCTTCCAGAGTCTCGAGACGGCGGTGTTCATGCAGGTCGACAATGTTGCGGTCGTCCAGACGGCGATTCAGTGGACGACCGGTTCTCTGGTCGGGACTGACTGGGAGCAAGTCAGGATCGCGCTCCCGTGGACGATACTCTCGGTCGGGCTCGCACTGGTCAGCGCTCGACAGTTGAACGTCCTGTTGCTCGGCGAGAGCACCGCCAAGTCCCTCGGGATGAGCGTCGAACGGGTGCGCTTTGCACTGTCGTCGGTCGCGGTGCTGGCGGCGGCTGCGAGTATCGCCGTCGCCGGCATCGTCAGCTTCGTCGGCCTGATCGTTCCACACATGGTGCGGAATATCGTCGGGAGCGACTACCGCAAGCTGATGATCGGCTGTCTGTTCGTCGGCCCCGCGCTGATGGTCTCGGCCGACGTCATCGCTCGCCTGGGGATGTTGTTCGTCCGTGACAGTATGCGACAGTTCCCGGCGGGGATCGTCACCGGACTGCTCGGCGGGCCGTACTTCCTGTATCTGATGCGCAAACAGGAACGGATGGGTGAGATCTGATGACCGACGACGAGACAACACGATCTGACGGCGGACTCGGAGAGACGCTGCAACGACCAGTCGACGACGCGGCCGAAGCTGCAACGGCCGGGTCGACGGACACCGTCGGCGTCGACAGGGAATTCGTCGGCGAGGATCTCGTCCTCAGTTACTCCACCTCGGACGAGCCAGTCATCGACGAGGAGTCGATCCAGGTCCCACCCGGTGAAGTGACCGCACTTGTCGGCCCGAACGGTAGCGGCAAAAGCACGCTGCTGAAAGGACTCGCGACCCAGCTTTCGCTCGACTTGGGGCGCGTCCTCATCGACGGCGAGGACATCGAGTCGCTGTCGACGAAAGAACTGGCCCGCCAGCTCGGCCTGCTCTCTCAGGAGAACGTCTCCCCGGATAGCCTCTCCGTCGAGAAACTGGTCGAACACGGCCGCTACCCCCATCGCGGGTTCTTCGAGACGCTGACCGACGAGGATCGGGACGCGATCGAGTGGGCAATCGAGATGGCGGGCGTCGAGCACCTCCGGGATCGGCAGGTCGGCAGTCTCAGCGGCGGCCAGAAACAGCTGGTCTGGATCGCGATGGTGCTGGCCCAGGAGACCGACGTCCTCCTGCTGGACGAACCCACGACGTTCCTCGATCTACACCACCAGCTAGAGGTGATGGAGATCGTCGAGACGTTGCGGGACGACAGCGAGATCACGGTCGTCGTGGTGCTCCACGACATCGAACAGGCGGCTCGCTACGCGGATCACGTGGTCGCGCTGAACGACGGCGCAGTCTACGACCGCGGCTCGCCTTCGGCGGTCGTTACCGAGGAGTTGCTGGCCGACGTCTTCGAGATCGAGGCCGAGGTCGAGGTGACCGAACGCGGGCCGCGGGTCACGCCGTTGCGACCGCTACACGACTGACGCCGACACTCCTCAGTCTTCTCGGAGCTGTGAGGGTTCGACCGTCTCCAGTTGCTCGTACTCGTCGCGAACGGCCGAGGCACGGTGGTTCGCGCCCGCGGCCTCGAAGCGATCGATCGCGGCCTCGAAGTGCTCGCGGGCACGTTCTCGTTCACCCCGTGTCGCGGCGAGGCGACCCCACTCGACGGAGATCCGTGCCCGTTCGACGGGGAAGGCCTCCGTCCGGAGCGACGATTCGGCGGCCGTGAGTGCGGCTTCGGCGGCGGTCAGCGATCCTCGCTCGCGTTCGATCGCCGCTCGTTCGCGGTGTGTCCGTGCCGTCGGGAACGCACCGTCAGCGATCGATAGCGCCGACTCGAGGCTCTCTTCGGCGGCCTCGACCGCCCCACGTCGACGCCGGATCCGGGCCTGCAAAACCAGCGCCAGTGCGTGCTCACGGTCGTTACCATCCTCGGCGTGGCGTTCGATCGCACCTTCGAGACACTCGCTGGCCCGCTCGAGATCCGACGTTTCCACTGCGATCACCGCAAGTTGGTAGAGACTAGCTGCATTGGACCCGCTCGCACCCGTCTCCTCGTGGCGGCGACGGCTCTCGCTGGCGTGCTCGCGTGCGAGTTCGAGGCTGCCCAAGCGGCGTTCGATCCGGGCCAGTTCGATCAGCGACTCGCCGGTCTTCTGGGGATGGCCGATCTCGCGAGCCAGCGAGACAGCCGCCTCGGCCTGCTCGTGTGCCTGCGACGTCTCGCCCATTCGGAACAGTCCTCGGGCGAGGAACTGCCGGGCGTCGATTTCCAGCTGTCCGTCCCCGATCTCCGTCGCGAGCGCCAGCGCCTCCTCGGCGTGCTCGACCGCGCTCGCCGGATCGTCTGTCTCCTGTGCGAGCAGCGCGAGCGTCCGGTGGGTTGCGCCTTCGTACTGGCGCATCCCGGTCTCGCGTGCGGTCGCCAGTGCCTCGCTGACGTGCTCGCGTGCGTCCGCGAACTCGCCGCGCTCGACTTCGAGGAGTGCGCTGTTCAGTTGCATCGGCAGGGAGACCGACGGATCGTCCAGTGACTCGGCCAGCGGCTGGCCCTGCTCGAAATACCGCTCGGCCTGTTCGTAGTCGTCCTGCAGGTACGCGAGCACGCCGAGGTCCTTCAGCAGGTCGGCCTCGACGGCGGTCGCGCCGGCGTTGCGAGCCGGTTCGAGCCCGAGCAGGAACTGCTCGCGGGCCGCCGAGAGGTCCCCCCGCTCGTTGTCGATCTGTCCGAGATTCCCACGGACGGCGGCGACGTTCCTGCGGTCGTCGACATCGTCGTACAGCTCCAGACTCCGCTGGAAGGCCTCGGCGGCGGTGTCGTACGCCGAACGAACCCGGGCGACGACGCCCCGTTGTCGCCACAGCGCCGCCGACAGTCGCGGAGCCGAAACGGTGTTGAGGACGTCTTCGCCCGCGTCGAGCGCTGCTTCTGCTCGGTCGAGATCGCCCTCCTCGACGGCGATCGATGCCAGTTCGAGGTGTGCGCGGACGTCGGGGTCGAACGCCGCCAGATCTGCGGCCAGTTCGAGGGCTTCGTTCGCGTACTCGCGTGCGGTTTCGAACTCGCCACGCTTCCGGGCGACGCCGGCCAGCCCGAGTCGGCTCTCGGCTCTGGCCCGCTGTGCGTTTCCGTCGCCGGAGCCGAACTCCCAGAGCCGCTGGTAGGCGCGCTCGGCTCCCGAGAGATCGCCCTGCGTCTCGCGCATGACGGCTCGCGCGGCGATCCCGCGGCGCTGTGCACACTTCGTACACGCCTCGGGAATCTCGATCGCCGTCTCGTCGCCGGAGCCGAACAGCGGGGCCAGCGAGGCGTAGGCGCGCCCCACGTCGAAGATTCGGTCGACGGTGTCTTCGGCCCAGGCCGTCGGGTCACGCACGATCCGTTCGAGCAGGGGCGTCTCCTCACCGCAGCGCCGGGCCAGCGCCGCCCGTCGGTCGGGGTCGTCCGCCAGTGAGAGGAGGGCAGACACAGAGCGACCGACACGTTCGTGGGCGGCCGCCCCGCCGACCGCCTCGACGTGGTGTTCCAGAAACGTCGCAGCCCAGCTGACGTGCGGGCCCCGGAAGCGCTCGCCGTCGCCCTCGACCGGGAACAGCGCGACGCCAGTGAGTTCTTCCCGGACTCGTCCCGGAACGTCCGACTCGACGACGTCGGCGACCACGAGCGATTCGAGGGCAGCGGATTCGATCGGTCCGCCGGCGACTTCGAGCAGGGCGATCAGGACGCCGACGTCGAGCGCCTCGGCACCCATCTCGGAGAGCCGCGCGTGGACGCGTTCGACGTCCTCTTCTAAGGTCGTCGGTGTCGACTCGTAGGCCGACAGCGGCTCGACGTATCGCGCCAGTCGATGACAGGCCAGATAGATCGCCCCCGGTGCAGTCGGGGCATGACTGGTCGCGGAGTCGAGTAGTTCTCCGACTGGGATCTCGACGTCGGTTTCGGTCGCCTCCGTGAGTCGGTCGATCAGGCGGCGACACTCCCGCTCGTCGAAAGCGGGCATCGTCACGGTTTCGACGGCGTCACGGCGGAAGGCTTCGACCCGGGCGCTGACGCTGGCGACGAGTGGCTCCTGCCACTCCGACTCGCGGGCGTCCAGCAGGAAGACGACGTCCTCGTGGTCGGCGCAAGTTTCGAGCACCTCGAAGATTCGGCTGGCCTCCCGGCGGACGGCGTCCTCGACGACGACCAGCGTCGGTCCGGGTGCGCGTTCGATGACTCGTTCGAGTGCGCCGACGGCGTCGAACGGCTCGGGATCGGTCGCCTCGCGATAGAAGACACTTCCGTAGTCGGACTCGAGCCACTCTGTGGCGACGCGCTTGCAGAGCGTACTCTTGCCGGAGCCGGGCGGCCCGAGGACGGCCACGCTCGTCTCAGTTCGTAGCCGGTCTATCACCCGCTCGGTCAGCGAGCCCGAGTCGTCGAATCGATCGATCGACTGTCCGTCGAGGACCTCCGGTAGACCGAGGCCAGCCCGGTAGCTGACCGCCGGCGACAGCGGTGACCGACGGTTCACGAACTGGTCGTCGAGCCTGACGAACCCCTGCGTGCGAAGCTGTGGCGGGAGACGGTCGCCAAGCAGCGACGACAGGGTCGCCGTCTCGCTGGTATCGACGAGTTCGCCCGACAGATCGGTCGCCGACGAGCGAACGCTCTCGAAGCGCTCACGAGCCCACGCCAGCGTCTCCGGGTCGGCCGACCGACAGAAGCCCCTGATCCCGGCGTCCGCGTAGGTCACGACCAGCACCTCGCTCGGCTCGCCCGACGAATCCTCGACGAGGAGCAATCCGTACGGCGGCGTCTCGCCAACGGCTGCGTCGAACGCCGGCACGTCCGCGAGTTCGCCGAGTAGAGCCGGGAACTCGGTCTTGAGACGCGTCAGCAACGCGGACGGAGCCACGAGCGACACCGAGAGGTCGTCCCGGACGGCCCTGGCGTGGCACATCCTGAGATGTCGGGAATCGACCAGTCGAGGTAGTATCGCACGGTAGCCACCTGCGTCCTCGATTGCGTCGGCGATCGCTTCCAGTAACCGGTAACTGCCTCGTGTCTCGTGGACGTCCCCGGCGGTGAGCAGCGACGCCGGTAGATCCTCCGTCGGCGGGAGCGGTTCGAGGACGGCCCTGTTCGTGAGAATCGCGTCCGTCTCGGCCAGAAACGATCGATAGCGTGTGACTGCCAGTCGGCCGGACTGGGTCGTCACGAACCCCTGGGTCACCCGTTCGACGAACCCGGCATCACCGAGCGTACTGATCGCCCGGTCGACTGTCGACCGGGAGTGATCGAGCTGTTCGACCATATCGCGTTTGTGCAACGGCTCCCCATCCAGCAGTTCGAGGAACTCGGCACGTTTGCCCAGCGTCTCGATCTCCGCTCTCTCCCCGAGGTACTCCATCGATGGTTCTTTTCTCGCGGGTGTCCACAATAACAGTATCGACAGCGCCGGCCGATCAAAGAACTATCTGAAAAGTGAGTGGAAGCGCCAGCCGGTGAGGGGGCAAGTCAGTCGGTGATCTAAGGGGGTCCCCGCCTCAAGAGATAGTTGCCCGCGAGATACGCCGTGTGGGGTGGTGCCGGACGCGTCTCCGACGGACGCGTCGACGTCACGCTCGCGTGACTCCCTCGGGTGGGGGACACGGTCAGTGCGTGGGTACCTGGATCGGACGGGACGTCTCGCGACTGCTCCGGCGTTCGCGCCGGACGGCTGGTCCCCGCGCGGTCGCTCGGCGCCCGTCCGATTTCCGCCCTGATCCCTGCTGCGTTCGGCCCTCAGCCCGTCGCCTACGCGCCATTCATACGATCTATCTGATACCTCTTCTCACGGTGTGAGGTGGTTGCTCAACCGGTGAGATAAGGCGCCTGCCGACACAACCTCACAGTGCTTGTGGACGTCGGGCGGTACTGTGGGGTGGTGGTCCTCGCGGCCTCGATCGCGAGGTTCGGCTGACCCGACGATCCACGAGTGGGAGTTCCTCACGGCCGTCGTCCGGGTTGCGTTTGCCCGGCGCTCCCGTTCGACGGCTCCGGGGAGATGGTGCCTCTGACAACACCGTCATCCCAGTTTTTTCGAAAACCAGTCGTCGCTCCGAAGAGCGCGCGATCAGTGGAACGTTCGACCGACTTCTTGTTCGTCGCTGATCTCGCTCTCACGGTGGTCGAAGCGCTCTTCGATCTTCTCGTAGCGCTCGCGCGTCTCCTCGTCGACGCTCGGGCCGACCTCGTCCATCGCGGCCTCGAAGTGCTCGCGCCCGATCCGGACGTTCCCGACGCTGTCGTCGACCTCTTCGGGAGCGACGCTGTTGATGAACTCCCGGCTGGCGGCCATCGCAGCTTCGCGGGCGAGTGCTTCGATGTCTGCACCGACGTAGCCGTCGGTCTCCTCGGCCAGTTCGTCGAGATCGACGTCGTCGGCCAGCGGCTTGTTACGGGTGTGGACCTCGAGGATCTTCCGGCGTGCGGCCTCGTCGGGCACCGGCACGTGGACGTGGCGATCCAGTCGACCCGGCCGCAGTAGCGCCGCGTCGATCAGGTCCGGGCGGTTGGTCGTCGCGATGACCACGACGTCTTCGAGACTTTCGAGGCCGTCGAGTTCGGTCAGCAGCTGCGAGACCACGCGCTCGCCGACACCGGAGTCGGTCGCGCCCTGGCCACGTTCGCCGGCGATCGAATCGATCTCGTCGAAGAACACGATCGTCGGGGCGTTGGCGCGGGCCTTCTCGAAGACCTCGCGGACCCCTTTCTCGGACTCGCCGACGTACTTGTTCAGAAGTTCGGGCCCCTTGATCGAGATGAAGTTCGACTGACTCTCGTTGGCGACGGCCTTCGCCAGCAGCGTCTTCCCGGTCCCGGGCGGGCCGTACATCAGCACGCCTTTGGCGGCCTGCATGTCCATCTGCTCGAACACCTCGGGATACTCCAGGGGCCACTGGATCGTCTCACGGAGGCGCTCTTTGGTGCCTTCGAGACCGCCGACCGAGTCCCAGGTGACGTCCGGAACTTCGACGAACACCTCACGGAGGGCGGAGGGTTCGATTCCCTTGAGTGCCTCCTTGAAGTCGCTCTCGGTCACCGACATGGCTTCGAGGACTTCGGCGTCGATGGAGTCGGCTTCGAGGTCGATCTCCGGGCGGATGCGCCGGAGGGCGTTCATCGCCGACTCTTTGGTGAGTTGTTCGAGGTCAGCCCCGACGAAGCCGTGGGTGTTCTCGGCGTATCGGTCGAGGTCGATGTCCTCTTCGAGGGGCATTCCGCGGGTGTGGACCTGCAGAATCTCCTTGCGGCCGTTCTTGTCCGGGACGCCGATCTCAATCTCGCGATCGAAGCGGCCACCGCGGCGGAGCGCGGGGTCGATGGCGTCGACGCGGTTGGTCGCGCCGATGACGATGACGTCGCCGCGTTGGTCGAGCCCGTCCATCAGGCTCAGTAGCTGGGCGACGACGCGGCGCTCGACGTCGCCGGAGGTGTCGTCACGCTTGGGGGCGATCGAGTCGATCTCGTCGATGAAGACGATCGCGGGTGCGTTCTCCTCGGCCTCGTCGAAGATCTCCCGTAACTGCTCCTCGCTCTCGCCGTAGAACTTCGACATGATCTCGGGGCCGGAGATCGTCGTGAAGTAGGCGTCGATCTCGTTGGCGACCGCCCGGGCCATCAGCGTCTTGCCGGTGCCCGGCGGGCCGTGCAGGAGGACGCCCTTGGGCGGCTCGATCCCTAGCTGCTGGAACAGTTCGGGGTGGCGCATCGGGAGCTCGATCATCTCCCGGACCTGTTCGAGTTCGTCGTCGAGGCCACCGATGTCCTCGTAGGTGACGCTCGGGGTCTCCCGGTCGTCCTCCGGCGCTTCGCCGGCGATCTGCTCGGCGGGCTTCTCGCTGATCTCGATCTCGGTCTGGTCGGTCACGACGACCGTGCCCTCGGGATCGGTGTCGGCGACCTTCAGCGGAATCTTCTGCCCGCCGACGTTCGATATCGGGCCCAGCCCGAGCGAGAACGGCACGGTCTGGCCCTTCGTGATGGCCTGCCCGCTCAGTTTGTTCCGGACGTGCGGGCCGATGTTCCCCCGGATCCGGAGGTTCTGCGGGAGCGCGACCGTGATCGACTTCGCGGGCTTGACGTCGGCCTTCTCGACCCCGATCGTGTCGTCGATCCCGACGTCAGCCTCCTGGCGCAGACGGCCGTCGATTCGGATGACACCCTCGCCGGTGTCCTCGGGGTAGCCCGGCCACACGCGCGCCACTGCGCGACCGCCCTGGCGGCCTTCGAGGACGATGTAATCACCGTTCTCCAGATCCAACTCGTCCATCGCGGCCCGGTCGATGGCCGCCAGCCCTCGCCCCGCGTCCTTCTGCTTGAGGGGTTTGACAGTGAGTTTCATCGGCTCACCTCGACAGTGAGGACGCCATTTTTGATAAATGCACGTGCGTCCTCCCCTTCGGGCACCGTCAGATCGTACTGCTCGTCGCCTGCGACGACGATCACGGTGTCGCCGACGATCTCGGCCGAGGCCTCGGTGACGCCCAGATCCGCCGCGAGAACGAGACTCTCTTCGTACTCGTACTGGCGCACTGGAACGTCGCCGCCCAACTGTTGCGTTTCAGTCATACTAACTCAGAGTTAGCATTCTCTCTATATAAATCTTTCCACAGTGTGCGGGGGGACGGGGTGGGATTTTCGACCTTTTGGATGAATTGCGGTTCACACCGGGGAACGACTCATCTGGGTGGCCCCCGAGGGGGAAGGTATGGAGGCGGTCAGCCACGACGGACGGACGACGGCGTATCGACTCGCTGGCGACCCTGTCGACGGTCGAGTGACGCTCGCGGTCCACGGCAGCGGCGCGACCCACCGGCTATGGGCACCCCAGTACGGGCCGGACGGGCCGCGACCGTTCGCGGCCGTCGATCTGAGCGGGCACGGTGACTCTGCGGATGTCGACACAACTCCCGGGTCCGAGACGCTATCGGCCTACGTCGCGGACGTGGCGGCCGTCGCCGATGCCGTCGAGGCGGATGTTCTGGTCGGCAACTCACTGGGCGGGGCGGTGGTCCTCCAGGCGGCGCTCGACGGTGCTGTCGATCCCGCTGGTGTCGTTTTGCTGGGCAGCGGCGCGAAACTGGCTGTCCACGACGACCTCCGTCGGTGGCTGGCCGAGGACTTCGAGCAGGCAATCGAGGCCCTCCACGGGCCGGATCGGCTCTTCCACGACGCCTCAGACCGGGTGCTCGAACGTTCGAAGGCCCAGATGCGAGCGACTGGCCGGGGAGTCACCGAGCGGGACTTTCTCACGTGTCATCGCTTCGACGTCCGCGACCGGCTGGCGGAGGTCGAGGTCCCGCTGCTGGCGCTGGTCGGCGAGCACGATCAATTGACCCCAGTCTCCTATCACGAGTACCTGGCCGAGACCGTTCCCGACGGGCGGCTGTCGGTCGTCGAGGGAGCAGCCCATCTGGCGATGCTCGAACGGCCGCAGGTCGTGGCCGACGAGATTGCGGCATTCGCGGACGACACTCAGTAGATGTCGTCGACTCCGTCTTCGTGGTGGCTGTGGTCCTCGGCCGGGAATTCCCCGGACTCGACGGCCTCTACGTAGCCTTCGATGGCGTCGGTCATCTCCCCGCGGACGTCGCCGAAGGCCTTCGAGAACGGTGCGACCGACTCGGTGAGTCCGATCACTTCGTCGACGGTCAGGACCTGTCCGTCGCAGTTCGGTCCCGCGCCGATTCCGATCGTCGGGATGTCGATCGCTTCGGTGACCTGGGCGGCGACGTTTGCGGGGATGTGTTCGAGGACGAGCGAGAACGCGCCCGCTCGCTCGTGTTTGTGCGCCAGATCGATCATCTCGCGGGCGGCGGACTGGTCGGTCCCCTGGCGGAACAGGCCGATCTCGTTTTCGTGCTGGGGCGTCAGTCCGAGGTGAGCCTGGACGGGGACGCCGATCTGGGTGAGTCGTCGGGTGAGATCGACTGTGTGCGGCCCGGATTCGAGTTTGACGGCGTCGGCGTCGGCGTCCTTGAGCATGCGGCCGCAGTTCTCGACCGCTTCGTCCTCGTCGGCCCCGAACGACAGGAACGGCATGTCCGCGATCACCATCGCGTCGTCGACGGCACGGGCGACGGCAGCTGTCGCACTCTCGATCTGTTCGAGCGTGACCGGCAGCGTCGACTCGTAGCCCAACCGAAGGTTCCCGATCGAATCACCCACGAGCACCATGTCGACACCGACGGAATCGACGATTTCGGCCGTCGGGGCGTCGTAGGCCGTCAACATCGTCACCGGATCGTCGCGCTCCTTCCGTTCTCTGATGTCCTTCGCGCGCATACGAGATGTCGCTCGCGCCACCGGAATAAACGCTCGCTCTCGAATCGAAACCGACAGGATAGCGGGGACCGCAGACTCGTCCATGCCCAGCGTCGAGACGACTGATCCCGATGGCGTCGACTACGGATGGGTCATGCAGGTCACCTTCGTCGTAACCATCCTCGTCGGCGCGCCCGTCGTCGCCGTCGCGGCCATCTTTGCTGACCTCTCTTCCTGGGGCCAGCGCGCATCCTTCGCCGTCCGCGTCGGCGCAGTCGTCTGGCTGCTCACCGCGACCGGGGTCTATCTCTACGCTCGCCGTCACTCCTGATAGTGATTACTGTAGCGATTTACCACTACGACCGCACGATGTCGTGCGGTCGATGTGGAACAGACCGACAGTAATCACTATGAGTGAACCGCTATCGGTCCTGCGCGAGTCGGTCAGTGACCGACTGAAAATCCATTCCCGCCCGGCGTGCGGCTTCGGCGTCCGAGTCTGAATCCCCGACGAACAGCGCTCGCTCGGGGGCGACGCCGAGATCTTCGAGCGCGCGCTGCAGCGGTAACGGATGGGGTTTCATCTCCGCGACGGTGTCTCGGCCGATCACTGTCCCGACGGCGCTGTCCAGTCCGTGCACTTCGAGCGCGATCCGGCAGGCCGACTCGGCGTTCAGCGAGACGACACCAACTGGCTCAGACCGTGGCAGTTCCGCCGCCAGTGGGAGTCGGCGCGACGTCCGCGCACCCTCGCGTTCGAACTCCGCGACGCGGCCGTCCACGCTGGGGAAACACTCCGCTTCGCGCGCCCGTTCGAACATCTCCCAGAGATCAGCCCCACTGGAATCGACGCCGCGCGCGCTGAGTACGGCCGCGACGCTCCGCGCTACTTCGGCCCAGTCGACGTCGAGTTCGACCAACGTCCCGTCCAGGTCGTAGACGACGGCGTCGTAGTCACTCTTCACGGCCGATTCTACGAGAGCGGCGCCAAAGACGTTTTGGTCGTCTCACTGGCGCGGAACAGACCTGCTGCTGTCGATCTCGGACCTGGACCTACTGCTGGTCTAGTGTGTGTTCTAACTCACGGACACGGCCGTGAAGATCGCGAACGTCCTCTTCGAGAATCTTCTGGGCAGTCATCACGGCTCGGAGGTCCTCTTCGACTACGTCTCGGTTATCCAGATCCACTTCCCGAAGCGCTTCGCGAAGCTCGATCCGTGCCTCGACGGGCGTGGAGTCGTCTGCCAGGGCGTTCTGGATATCGTCCGACGTCACGGTCGGCCGAGTCTCTGACCTGTTCTCGAATAGCTCCTCGACGGTTTCGGCGATCGCGTCTCGGTCCGACCCCCGTCGTTCCGCTGACCCACCATCAGTGGCAACCGCGGTGTCTGCCCCACTGTCTGGGTCGCTCTCGTCTCTATCCCACCGGCGATCTGTGTGTGGCGTGTTGTGGACACCCATGATCCCGATGGATATACACTCCAGAGCTCATTAAGAGAAGTGTATTTTTGTTGCTACATAATGTGTTAACTATTCAACAATCGTCAAGCAGTTCCCTGGCGATGACGGTCTTCTGGATCTGGGAGGTCCCCTCGTAGATGGTCGTCACCTTCGCGTCCCGATAGAAGCGCTCGACGGGGAACTCTGTCGTGTAACCGTACCCGCCGTGGAGCTGGACGGCGTCGGCTGTCACGTCGACGGCGGCCTCGCTGGCGACGTACTTCGCGACGCTGGCTTCGGTACGGACTTCGTGGTCTGCGTCGGCGCGTTCCGCCGCGTTCCAGGTCGCCTGTCGAGCACCCTCCGTCCGGGCGTGCATCTCGGCGACGGTGTGGCGGACCGACTGGATGTCGCCGATCGGCCCGCCGAACTGCTCGCGCTCGTTCACGTACTCGATGGTTTCGTCCAGCGCCGCCTGTGCGAGCCCGACCGACTGGGCAGCGATTCCGATCCGGCCGCCGGTGAGAATCGACAGCGCCGCCGAGAGACCCCTTCCCTCCTCCGTGAGTCGATTCTCGACCGGGATCTCCACGTCGTCGAGTTCGAGACTCGTCGTATCACTGGCCCGCAGCCCCATCTTCTGCTCGGGTTCGCCCGCCCTCAGCCCCTCGGGGTCGCCCGGCACGAGAAACTGCGTGACTCCGGCGTCGGTTCTCGCGAAGACGACGTAGACGCCCGCTCGCTGGCCGTTGGTGATCCACTGCTTGGTTCCGTCGAGGACGTACGTGTCGCCCTCTCGAGTCGCGGTCGTCGACATCTCGGCGGGGTTCGAGCCGGCGTCGGGTTCAGAGAGGGCGAACGCGCCGACCGGCCGGCCTTCGGCCATCTCGGGCAGCCACCGCTGCCTCTGGGTCTCGGTTCCGAACTGTGCGATACACGACGTTGCGAGCGCGTGGACCGACAGCGCCGTCGCCAGCGCGAGCATGCCGTGGGCCAGCGCCTCGTTGACCAGCACGTAGGTCCGCCGGTCGACGTCGACGCCGCCGTATCGATCGGGAACTGTCAGGCCAGTCAGATCCAGTTCCGCCAGCGCGTCCCAGACGTCCTCGGGGAAGAGCTCCTCGCGGTCGGCTTCGGCCGCGACGGGCCGCACTTCCTCGCGAGCGAACTCCCGGACCGTCTCGCGTATCGCCGTCTGCTCGGCCGTGAGGTCCATGCCCGCATACCACGCACTCGGCGCGCAAAAACCCATCCCCGACGTCGAGCTCGATCTGTGTGCTCGACGGTCGGGTAAGCCGGCGATGTTCGAGAAAAAACAGAACGGTTCTCAGGTCTCGGCCAGTTGGATATCGAGTCGATCCTCGAGTGCGGTGATGACAGAGCCGCCGATCCCGGCCTGGGTAGCTCGGCCCTGTTCGACGGCGAGGATGTCGGCTTCGTCGAGTCCGAGGTCGTCGGCCAGTTCCTCGCGCTGGAGACCGGCGTCCTGGCGGGCTTCGGTCAGCCGGCGGCCGTAATCCGAGACGAGATACGGGAGCTGGTCGTCGTCGTAGTCGGCACCGTCCTCCCAGTGAGAGGGATCGCCCTGCTGAGCGTCGTGGATCTTTGCGGCGTTCTGTGCGGCCCGCTTCTTGCGGTTGACGTCGTTGCTGTCGCCGCTGTCGGTGCTGGATTCCGTCTGTCCTTTCGCGTCGTCGCGGTGTTTCGCACAGGTCGCACACACCTGGAGTTGTGCGCCGGCGATGTTGACAGTCTCCAGAGAGGAGTCGGTCGCACCGCAGAGCTCGCAGCTCCCGCCGGTGTCTCCGGACCCGCCACCGGTCGAGTATTTTGCCATGATTCGCTCTAGTGTATTGACTGTCTTGAAACAACCGCTTCTGGACAGCGATCCGACGAGCAAGCAACCGAATCGACAGCCATTTTAGTCCCCCTCCAGAACAGAATGATGCGGAAACCGCAAGAGAACGCGAGCGCGTGGGTAGCCAAGCCAGGCCAACGGCGCAGCGTTGAGGGCGCTGTCCCGTAGGGGTCCGCCGGTTCAAATCCGGTCCCACGCATCGCTATGGCGTGAGCAAACCGCGAGCGCCTCGATGCAAGACCGATTTGAATGAGAGAACGCCGCAGGCGTTCGCGTAGTTCAAATCCGGTCCCACGCACTCATCAGAGTGCGGGTGCACTCCCTTGGGACTGCACCCACGCATAACTTCCTACCGAAGCAACAGACGACACAGCGAGAGCCATGCTTGTCGCGGGTGCACTCCCTTGGGAGTCACGCGAGCGAAGCGAGCGTGACGTCGAGACGCCGGTGAGGAACGAACCGGCGTCTCGGAACTGCACCCACGCATAATTTCCTACTGAACCAAAGCCCCGAGAGAAGTCAGTATCCTTGTCGTGGGCGCTGTCCCGGAGGGGTCCGCCAATGACCGACCGGGTGCTCGAGAACTGAAAATCAAAACACATTTGTAGGCGTTTTTCGCCTAAAAATCAGGACCGATAATTGGGGGATAATTTATTTATGCCATGTATCCTTCACCATTTGATGAGGCACCGCGCAGGGTGCCTGACTTTACCCCCACCCCCCACCCCCACCCCAATACCCCCCACCCACCCCACCTTTCCTGCGTTTTCGACCGATCAGTGGCGAGTTCGGCGTAACATTTGAGAGAGCCACGCTCGACCCCTCAGTATGACTATCGCCGTAACTGTCCTGGCGCTTCTGACCGGAATCGCTGCTGGCGCACTGTTTCGACTGTTCCAGGTTCCGATTCCCGCCCCGCCGAATCTCGCGGGCGTCCTCGGGATCGTCGGCCTGTTTCTCGGCTACCGTCTCGTCGAGCACCTCGACGTCGGAATCGACCTCCTCGGCGTGCTCGGTATCAAGTAGAATCGACTCGTTCACTATTTTCCCGGGCAGATACCGGCAATAATCGACGGGTTCATTGAACCTGATCGGCAACGATGTGGTACTCTATGAGTACCGGAAACGACACACGCGAGACGTGGTCGACGCGATTGGGATTCATCCTTGCGGCAGTCGGCAGCGCCGTCGGACTTGGGAACATCTGGCGGTTTCCCTTCCAGGTCGGTCAGGAGGGTGGTGCGGCGTTCATCGTCGTCTATCTGGCCTTCGTTCTGGTGATCGGGTTCCCGGCGATGATGGTCGAGTTCGTCGTCGGTCGCAAGACGGGACTGAACACCGTCGGCGCCATCCGGGAGTTCGCCGGCGGGGCCTGGACGTACCTCGGTAGCCTGTTCGTCTTCATCGGCTTCGTAATCCTCGCCTACTACAGCGTGGTCGGTGGCTGGGTCCTGCGATACGTCCTCGGGAGCGTCACCGGCGGCTACGTCGGCACGACAGGTCCCGAGGAAGCGCCCGTCGCCCAGCAGTACTTCGGCGAGATCGCGACGGGGCTCGACGCGCTGGCCTTCCACGCGTTGTTCATGCTGCTGGTCGTCGTCATCGTCGCGCTGGGCGTCAAACGCGGGATCGAACTCGGCGTGAAGATCATGGTCCCCGCGATCGCCCTGATCTTCGGCGTCCTCGCGGTCTACGCGTTCACGCTCCCGGGTGCGGCCGAGGCCTACAGCTACTATCTCTCGCCGGATCTGGACTATCTGCTCGCCAACTGGCAGTCGATCGTCCCCGCGGCCGCCGGACAGGGTTTCTTCACGCTCTCGCTGGGGATGGGCGTGATGATCACCTACGCCTCGTACCTCTCCGAAGACGAGAACCTCGGGATCGACGGCGCGACGATCGTCGGCTTCAACACCGGCATCTCGATTCTGACCGGGCTGGTCGTCTTCCCGATTCTGTTCTCCGCGGGCGTCGACCCAGGTGAGGGCGGGGCCGGGGCGATCTTCGTCAGTGTCGCCCAGGCGCTGGGGGACATCCAGTTCGGCTGGCTCCTCGGCGTCCTGTTCTTCGGGACGGTCGCGATCGCCGCGCTCTCCTCGGCGATCAGTCTGATCGAGGTGATCGTCTCCTACGCCATCGACGAACTGGGCGTCACCCGCCGGCGCGCGACCGTGTTGATCGGCTCGGGAATCTTCCTGCTCGGCGTGCCAGTCACCGTCGACACGGCGATGGTCACGCTCTACGACATCTTCGCCGCCAAGATCCTCCTCGTCGTCGGTGGGATCCTGCTCGTGGTGCTGGTCGCCTGGCGCCACGCCGACGACGCCATCGCCGAACTCGGCAAGGGGATCGATTCGTTCGCCGGGATCGACCGCGTCTGGCTCTGGACGGTCCGCGTTCCTGTCTTGGTCGTGCTGGTCGTCTCACTCGCCCTCGGGGTCCTCGAATTCGTCTCGTTCCTCCAGGGTGACTTCGCCGACTTCCTCGCGTCGCTCTAGGTTTCGCGATCCGTCAGCACTTCCCAGCAATCGTAGCCCAGCGCCGCCACCAAGAATCCCGCCGCCAGAACTGATAGCCGCCGCTCCTCTCGCCGGACGTTCAGGAGGACGAGCGCGAGCCCGACCAGAAACGTCCAGTGATCGTGCTGTCTGAGGTGGTTTCCGAGTGTACCCATGTGCGTGTCTCTGTGCCTTGGTCGAAAATAGTCTCTCGTTTTCTCGGTGAGGATGGGATTTGAACCCGACTGCGAGACTCGCTGTCGCTCGTCTCGCGTGATTCAAATTCCATCAGACGTATTCGTCGCTCGCGATTTACTCGCGACAGAAGTACGGTGGGGATGGGATTTGAACCAGAGCCAGACGTGCTCACTTCGCTGCGCGCGACTGGCAGGGCTCAAATCCATCGGACGAAATCAGCGCGGCGCGAAATTGCGCCGCGCAATTACGGTGGGGATGGGATTTGAACCACGGTCGTTCCCGTTCACTCGCTCCGCTCGTTCACCTCTCACTCCCTGATTCAAATCCCAATGCCACTGCTCTTCAGTCACGTCCGTTCCTTCAGAAGCGGTGGGGATGGGATTTGAACCCATGAGTCCGTGAGGACACCTGCTCTCAAGGCAGGCGCGTTGGGCCGCTCTGCCACCCCACCGCAGTCGACCTTTGCGGGTCACCCATCTAATGGCTGTCGGTCTTGGAGGCGTCGACGGCCTCGGTACTCATAGGGCTCGTCACGGCCGGGTGTCGAGGCCGGCTCGGAGCGAGCGCGTCGTCATCGGCCATCTCGACGTTGACCGGTCGGCCACATGAGCACGTCGACTGGCAGAAGATATTATGATTATAGAACACGATTGGCTGATAATGACTGTGATCGCACGTCGAAGCGATCGAATCGAGCGGCTGACGGACACCGCTCTCGGAGGGTGGCGATGAGTTCGCGACTCGCCATCGCCGGCGTGGCGATGTTGCTGCTGTTGACCGTCGGCGCTGCGAACGTGGTGATCACGGCCGAGCGAACGGCGTTGAACGAGGCGTACGTCTCGAACACCCTCGAATCGGAGGGGGTCTACGAGTCGTTGACCGACGAGGCACAAGCGAGGATCCGGTCTGAGATCGAAAACTTCTCGCCGGAGAACAGCCAGCAGGTCCCCGACGGTGTCGATTTCGCCGACCTCGACGCCCGGGCGCTGGCCGAGCAGTCCGTCCCCGAGTCCTACGTCAGATCACAGGCGAACGCGAACCTCGATCGGGTGTTCGCGTATCTCCACGGGGAGCGCTCAGAACCCGGCATCCGGATCGACACCGATCCGCTCGCAGCCAACGTCTCTGACGCCGTCTCCGAACAGGTCCAGGCCGTCGATCCAGCGGGCCTGCTGAACGACGCTTCGTTCACGATCGAAGGCTACGAAGTCGACGGTTCGCTCGCACAGGAGCTGTACCAGAGTCGGGCCAGGTACCAGGCCTATCGGAGTGACATCCGCGCTCGGACATCCGCAGCCGAGCGCGAGGAGATCAACAGTGAGGCCAAATCGGAGGCCAGCGCTCGTGCCCAGCAGACGACCGGGCAGTACGACCAGCAGATCACGCAAGGGACGATCACGATCCAGGAGGCGGTGATCGACGGGCTCACCGACGACGACATGACTTACGAGGAGTTCCGGAATGCGTACGACGCGGGTCGCGCACAGATCGCAGCGGGGGCTGGACAGGCCGCAGCCAACGAGATTGACAATCAGGTTTCGACGTCGGATCTCCTCGATCCGGAACTCGAATCGACACTCCAGGACACGCGCGGGTACGTCCAGACGATAGATACACTTCAGGTCGCGCTCCCGCTCGCAGCACTGGTGTTGATCGCGCTGCTGTACGGTATCACGCGCGCCTGGCAGCCCACCGCAAACGCGACCGGGAAGGTCTTCGTGATCGCCGGGGCGGTCGCACTCGTGGCCGTGCTCGTCCAGAGTGCGCTCCTGGGAATCGTCGAGGATCGCGTCGGGTCAGAACTCCAGACCAACGACGTCGTGGGGATGGATCTCGTGACGAGCTTCGTCGAGGGCATCTTCGAGACGCTGACGGTCCAGTCGAGCGTACTGGTCGTGTTCGGGCTGGTCCTTCTGGGGGTGGTCTACGCGGACGAAAACGGACATCTCGACGGTGTCAAGCGGTCGCTCGGCGTGGAGCCGTCCGCTGCAGGTGGCGCGGCAGGTCCCGCTCCGTCTCGGGCCCGTCAGCAGCAGGGCACCCACCAGCCGCCCCAGGAACAGCAGGGCACCCACCAGCCGCCCCGGAAACAATCCGACCCACGGCCACGACAGCCGACCGGTCGGTCGGTTGCCAGACAGGGACCCCAGAATCATCGGCCCCAGTCTGAACAGCCCTCCGAGAACACACCACAGCACAAACAGCCGGACGACCAGCAGTCGGGACCACCACAAGACGACCAGCAGTCGGGAGCACCGCAAGAGGGGTCGCAAACGGCTCCTTCGCGAGACGAACGAAACTCAGCCAGAGACCAACAGCCGTCAGCGGAGTCGTCGGCTCCCTCACAGGACGAGACGCAGTCGGCACCCTCACAGGGCGATCAGTCACGGCAGGGCCAGCCGACGGACGTATCTCAAGATGCGAATTCGTCGGGTGAGTCCCATCCCGAGCAGGGCCAGGACGCGACACAGTCTCAACCACCGACTGACGAGCGTGGCGACGACGCGAGCGACCGAGACGACACAGGATCGACAGCGAGCGGCTCGCTCGACGCCTGGGAGACGACCGACGAGTCCGAAGACGAGTAGACCGAATACTTCTCCGGGGTCGCGCTTTTTACGCACGGGTCCGAGGGGACAGTATGGTCCGCGTGACAGGCGCGTGGTCGCACTCGGAGGCCGAGGCGTTTCTCGAGACGACGACCGTCCCGATCAGAGTGGCGTGTCACACGCCAGCGGACGGGCTATGGATGCTCTCGCTGTGGTATCGATACGACGAGGGAACAATCGCTTGCGCCACGAGCGCCGACGCCGAGATCGTCCGCTACCTCCGGAGTGATCCGAACGTCGCGTTCGAAATATCCGTCAACCAGCCACCGTACCGTGGAGTCCGTGGCGCAGGCACAGCTCGCCTCGAACCCGACGCCGAGAAGACGCTCTTGCGGGCGTTGTTCGAGCGCTACCTCGGCGGGACCGACTCCGAACTCGCAGCGACGCTGCTGGCGGATGATCGTGAGGAAGTGCGTATTCTGATCGACCCCGAGCGTCTCTACAGTTGGGACTTCAGTGGTCGTATGCCTGCGGCCGACGATCACAGCGCGTGAAACGGGGCTGGGTGCCGAACGATCCCGCTCACCCCGTCGAGTGCGCCGGGCCAGCACGACCAGACCTGGAACGCCCCCGCCGGCGGGTCGAGATCGCTCTCGAGGCCGTATGCCGTCGCCGCCTCGAACCCGAAGCGCTCGTAGAACGCGGGATCGCCCTCCAGGACGACCGCGTCACAACCCGACCGCTTGCACGCCCGGAGTGTGGCACGGACGAGTCTCGTCCCTGTCCCTTCGTTCTGGTGCTCGGGCGCGACAGCGACCGGTCCGAGCACGGCGATCTCGACGCCCGGAGAACCGACGACCGAGGCGTTCGAGACGGCCGCGTAACCGACGACGCCGTCCTCGCGGGCGACCATCGAACACCCGGCTCGCAGATCCTCACCATCACGCAAGACCGCGGCGAGTTCCGCCTCGACCCCGTCTTCGAAGGCCGCCCGTAGCAGGCGCTCGATCGCTGGTTCGTCGTCCGGCATCGTGGGCTCGATGTCGACCACGTGCGTCGGTCGTCCGGGGCGGCAAAAAAACCGTCCGGAACGCAGCCCGGCTCGCTACCTGCCAGATGGCGCGTCATACAGACGAGAATGGCCTCGCGAGCAGAATACTGATTGCAGTTTCATGGCTACTGCTCGTCGTAGGAGACTGGCTGATAGTCGAGGACGTCGACCCCGCCCAGCGAGACTGCGTCCGGGTGGTGGTCTCCCCGTGGGTCGTGATAGCCGGCGGGTTCGAGCGTCGCCGCGACGACTGATTGCTCGTCGGTCGTCGGCCACATCGTCGCCGTGACCGACTGCTGTTCGTGGCGGGCACAGTAGACGCCGTACAGCTCCCAGGTATGGCCCTCGTAACACGACAACGCAGCGGTCACCTCGTCGCCGGCGCCGAGCGTCGCCCCACACTGCGAGCAGGCGACCGCTCCGTCGGCGAGATCGAAGTCGACGGCGTAGCCACCGGCGACCATCCCGGTCACCGCGCGAGCGACCCTGGACTCGGCCTCGGCGGTCGACTCCGTCATTGCTGGCAACTGTGTTCTACTCCCACATATAGCTACGCTCGACGCGACTCCCTGGCCGCTCCCAGCGGGGCTACTCGCCAGCCCGTTCGCGAGCGGCGGCGACCAGCAGCGGCAGCGTGATCGTCGCGTCGGCGTAGACCGAGGCGTTCCGGGCGGCCTTTTCGAGTTTGCCCCACGACCGAGCCTCGTCCAGGGTCGCGCCCGACAGGCCGCCAGTCTGGGGCGGGTCCATCGTGAGCTGGACGGCGTAGTCGTAGGCGTCTGGCGAGACCAGCATCGTCTGGAGGACGTAGTTCTTCGGGACGCCACCACCGATGACGAGTGCGCCCGCAGTGTCAGCCTCGTAGGCGAGATCGGTCAACTGCGTCATATCAGCCAGCGCGTCCAGCGAGAATTCGGAGGTCTGGTTGTACATCCAGGCCTGCAAGCCGAGAACGGAATCCTGGACGGCGGGACAGTAGATCGGGACGTCGTGCTCGGCGGCCGCGGCGGCGATCCCTGCGCCTTCGTCGATCTCTTCGCGCTCGTTGATCTCGCTGTTGGCTCGTCCGAGTTCCTCGGTGAGACGCTGGATCGAGACCAGACCTTCGTCTTCCAGCACGGGAAAGACTTCCTCGCGGAGGTGGCTCTCGAACAGTGCGAAGTACTCCTGGGGGAGATAGACGTTGTAGATCCGGTCGACCTCCTCGTCGCGCAACTGCTCGTCGTGCTCGCGTTCGGTCTTGCCCTCGGCATGGACCTGACCGTGGTGGTGCTTGCCGCCGATGGCCTCAATGGTGTCGTGGGTGAGGTTCGCGCCCGTCGTCACGAGCGCGTCGATGTGGCCGTCCCGGATCAGGTCGGCGACGATCTGTCGCATACCCGTGGGAACCATCGCACCCGCCAGTCCGACGAAAGTCGTCACGTCGTCGTCGAGCATCTCGGTATAGATGTCGACGGCCTCGTGTAAATCGGCGGCACCGACGCCGGCCTTGCCGTACTCGTCGGCGAGTTCGCCGACGGTCATGCCCGCGCGGGCCTCGGCGTGGCCGATGGGATCGTGGCTGAACGTCTCCCGGTGGGGGTCCTGGTGGCCGTGCTCGTCGCCTTCGTCTCCGCTGTGTTCGTGGTCGTCGCTCATTTGTCGAACGTGAGACGGGCAGGGTGTTGAACACCGCGGTCTCCGAACAGGGTCGCACGTCCCTCCCGACGCCGGCCAAAGAACACGGCTAAGTGAATCCACACCCAAGAACGCGCCATGTCCGAAGATCTCGAAGACCTGAAGCGCGGGACCGAACTGGTCAAGCGCGGCTTCGCGAAGATGCAGAAAGGCGGCGTCATCATGGACGTCGTCGACCCCGAACAGGCCCGGATCGCAGAAGACGTCGGCGCGGTCGCAGTCATGAACCTCGAAGCTGTCCCGGCCGACATCCGCAAACGCGGCGGCGTCTCCCGGATGGCCGACCCCTCGTCGCTCCAGGCGGTCATCGACGAAGTCTCGATCCCGGTGATGGGCAAGGCCCGTATCGGTCATATCAAAGAGGCCCAGATCCTCGAAGCGGCCGGTGCGGACATGGTCGACGAGAGCGAGGTCCTCACACCGGCCGACGACCGGTATCACATCGACAAGCGCGACTTCACCGCACCGTTCGTCTGCGGCGCACGCAACCTCGGCGAAGCCCTCCGACGCATCGACGAGGGTGCGGCGATGATCCGCACCAAGGGCGAGGCCGGTACCGGCGACGTCAATCAGGCCGTCCACCACCAGCGCAACATCAAGGGCGCGATCCGCAAGCTCGAAGGCATGTCCCACGAGGAGCGCGAGAAGTGGGCCCGCGAGCACGAAGCGCCCGCCGAACTGGTCCACGAGACCGCCGACATGGGCCGGCTCCCGGTCGTCAACTTCGCGGCCGGCGGCATCGCGACGCCTGCCGACGCCGCGCTGATGATGCACCACGGCTGTGACGGTATCTTCGTCGGCTCGGGCATCTTCGGCGCGGAGGACCCCCGCGCGATGGGGACCGCGATCGTCGAGGCCGTCAACAACTGGGACGACCCCGAAAAGCTCGTGGAGATCTCCTCGAATATCGGCGCTGGCATGAAAGGTGACGCCAACGTCGACCTGCCTGAAGAAGAGAAGATGCAGGGTCGCGGCGTCTAATCTCTCCTATCTCAGGCCCAATACTGCACAGAACTCCACACAGGCAGATTGCCTGTAGAGTCGCACTCGAGCCGTCGTGAATGGAATGCCCGCGTCACCCGATCGGATTTTCCGCTACTGTACCGACGTTGGAGAAGGCGAATCGGGTGCCGCGATCCGTCGAGCGCACGTCGCCACTCCAGCCGTGCCCGGAGACGATTCGTTCGATGATGAAGAGGCCGAGCCCTGTTCTCCCCTCCCCGTACTCGCCTCCGAACAGCGAGTCCGCAATGTCGGTCGGCAGGCCAGGACCGGTATCCGCGACGGCGAACCCGTTGGCAGTCCCCTCGACGGTCACTGTCACGCCCTGGCCGCAATGTTCGTCGACGTTTCTGAACAGGTTCTCGAACAGCTGCCGGAGCCGGGATGCGTCCGCTCGAAGGATCCGGTCGTCGCTGATCTCCAGGGTGGCCGTTTCGGGGTCGACGGTGTTCCAGGCGGTGCGGGCGACCTCCGAGAGTTGGACTGGCTTTCGTTCACCGACGTCAATCCCCTCACGAGCAAGCGAGAGCGTCTCCGTGATCAGCTCGCCCATTCGATCGAGGGAATCCAGAACGATGTCGAGATACTCAGCTTCGGGTTCGGAAGCGGTCTCGGACGCCAGTTCGGCGTAGCCACGCGCGCTGGTCAACGGGTTCCGGAGGTCGTGGGCCAAGACGCCCGCGAACTCGTTCAATCGCTCGTTCTGTTCGTCCAGTGCCCGGTAGTGATTCACCCGTTCGATCTCGTGGCCGATCCAGCGGGTGATCAGTTCGACGAACCGCTGTTCGTCGGCGTCGAACGAGACTTCACGTGGCTCCTCGCTTGAGAAGCACAGCGTCCCGTAGATGTCGCCGTCGACAGTTATCGGAGCGCCGATGTAACACTGCAGTCCCGTCACTTCCCGTGCGATATCGTCACTGTATGTCGAGTCACTTGCGTCGGAGACCGTCAACAGTTTCTCCTCGTCGATGACGTGGCGACACCAGGTCTGATCCAGGTCGTGGACAGATCCAGCGGCGTACTCACCGCTCTCGATCGTCGAGGCGATTACCTCGTAGTCGCCTTCGCCAGTGTACGACAGGACGCCGTAATCGACGTCGAGGCGGTCCCGACCGACGGTGATCGCCCGTTCTATCCTCTCCTCGAGCGTCGCCGACGTATCCACCTCGAGCTCGTACAGCTCCCGGAAGTAGTTTCGTACTTCCTCGTCGGTCATAGCCATGACTTATCGCGGAGACATTAATCGTCCGTGGTCGAAAACCCGGTCCGCTCCATCACGCCCCACGAATCGATTCCCTTGAGATACTCGAACAGGCCGCGCCAGGCGACGAGGGTTTTCCACTGGCGATAGCCGAAGTTCTCCAGCACGCCGTACCACAGCAGGCGAAGTACTTGCCACGGGCTGTCGTAGCGGTTGAAACTCCAGACCTCGCTGAAGACGCCGAACCACGAGAGGAAGACCCCGAATCCAGTGGTCAACAGGAAGAACACGACGAAGAACTCGATACTCAAGAACCCGAAGTACCACGCCAGGGGAAGCAACACGTACCCCAGGCCTTCGATCAGCGGGCCGAGTACCTCCGCGATGACGAAAAACGGCATGACTACCGATCCAACGCGGCCGTATCTGGGGTTGCCGAGCATACGCCAGTGGGTACGCACCGTCTCGACCATCCCGCGGTACCACCGTCGTCGCTGCCGGCTCAGCACGCGTCGATTCGAGGGGACTTCCGTCCAGGCGACCGGTTCCGGGACGAAGTCGACCGTGTACTCGCGGTCGGTCTCCTTGAGGTGGCGGTGCAGGCGAACGACGATGTCGAAGTCTTCGGTGATCGTGTCGTGTCTGTAGCCGCCGATTTCTCGGACTGCGTCCGTCTGGAACAGCCCGAACGCGCCGGAGATGAGGATCAGCCCGTTGATCCGATTGAGGCCCAGTCGGCCCGAGTAGAACGCCCGGAGATACTCCATGACCTGTAGGCCCGGCAACCCTGTCCGCGGGAGCGTAACCTCCTTCACGACGCCATCCTCGATGGTAGACTCGTTGGCGACGCGGATGACGCCGCCGGACGCGACAGCGGTCGTCGGTTCTTCGAGGAACGGCCTGACCAGCGACAGCAGCGCGTCCCTGTCGATGACCGTATCGGAGTCGACCGCACAGAACAGTCGCATCTCCGTGAGCCAGATCCCGGCGTTGAGCGCGTCGCTCTTGCCGCCGTTGTCCTTGTCGACGACCAGTAACTCCTCGTACGTCCGCGAGCGATAGACCTCGTGGATCTCTTCGCACGGGACGTCGAACGGAACGTCTGCATCGACCGCGTCGAGGTCGAAGTTCTCGATCAGTCGGTCGAGGGTCGCGTCCGTCGAACCGTCGTTGACGACGACAATTTCCAGTTCGGGGTAATTTAATGACAGCATCGACTGAACGCTCTCGACGATCGTGGTCTCTTCGTTATGCGCCGGAACGACGATTCCGATTCCGGGGTAGAATGGGCTCGCGAACTTTCGGAACGGCGGGTCCCACCGCGACTCGCGAACGTCGTCACGGAGTTCGAACAACGCGAACACGTGCAACAGCAAGTACCCGATATTCACGACGACATAGTAGCCGATGACGAACAGGCCGAACAAGACCAGGACTGTCCCGACGAGGTGTTGTATCGAGTGCATCTCAGCTACTCACCCGGCCACGGCTCGACTCACGCGCCAGCCGGTCGTATTCGGCGTGTTCATCACTCCACGCCCAGGCGTCCCCCAGCACCGCCGGTGCAGCGGTGTCGATACGATCGCGTCGTCGAACGAGCGCTGTCGTCCCGAGCGTGAGCGCACGAGGATGGGTCTCCTCTACCAGTGCAAAGAGGAGAATCGAGAGTGCTTCCTCGTCGCCCCATGACGCTAGCATTTCGTAGACAGCAGCCCGGACCCGAGGTGAGGGATCGTCGGTCGCCCGCTCGAGAAACACCTGATCGCGGAGCGACGCTCGCCAGCCGAAACTTCCAAGTGCGGCCGCCGCGGACGCCCGTATCGCCTCGTTTTCGGTTTCGAGCGCTGCCGTCAGCCACTCCAGGTTGCCGTCGCGGACACTCGTTTCCAGATGTGCACAGACGGCCAGTACCTGTGCCAGGAGTGGTTCCGGCCACTCGTCGTATGAACTGCTCGTAGACCGTAACAGCGGTTCGGGGTCGTCCCGAGCCACGCGATAGAGTGTGTCTTGACCGAAGACTGTGAACTGCTCGCTTGTCCCGTCTAGCAGCATCGAGACTCCGGTCTCGGCGTCGGAGAGCGTGTCGGTCGCTTGCAGGAGTGTGACGACTGCAGCTCGCTCGTGGGGTGTCCGTGGTTCGAACCCGGATTCGAGATACGGCTCTGCTCGTCGCAACAGTGTCAACCACGTGAGCGCGTCCAGCCGCGTATGTTCGTCTCTCGACCCCAGCTGGCGCTGGGCTCGCTCCGGGATCCCGAGCGCGTCTCCCAACTCACGGAGCTGGTCAGCGTCCTGTCCGTCGAGTTCCCGAAGGTACTCGTCCAGTAGTGATTCGACGACCGTCCGTTTCGTTCCCGAAAGGGAAGCTGCCCACGACTCCCAGCCCGGATCGTCAGCGAACAGTCGATCGAGGAGTTCGTCCTGTAACTCCGGCCGGACCCGCTCTCGCTGTGTTTGTTTCACCGAGCGATACACGGACAAACTGATCGTGAGATAGAACGAAATCGCCAGTGCGAGCCCGACGACGAGTGCGACCGCAACGAGGATGACGACCAACGGAATGACGTATCCGAACGCGATAACTTCGGTCATCAGTTGTCACTCCGGATGTCACGCATCGATGTGTCTCTTGATCCGAGCGAGGAGTTCCGCGCTCCGGAACGGTTTGGTCACGTAGTCGTCGACACCGGCGTCGAACCCTTCGAGAACGTGCTCCTCTCGCCCCCGTGAGCTCAGCATAACGATCGGTAAATCGGGCCTGACGGCCAGCTCGCCGCCGCGGATCATCCTCGCAAGGCGCGTCCCGTTCAGCCGTGGCATCATCACGTCCATCACGGCGAGGTCCGGCTCGTATGCCTCGGCGAGGGCATCAGCAGCTTCACGTCCATCTTCGCAGGATCGCACGTCGTAGCCAGCGGACTCGAGACGATGGCTCACCAGCCGGCGAATCGTTTCGTCATCGTCTACGACGAGCACGTCGCCCGACATTCACTTAGGGTTATAGCTACGCGTACAAAAACACGGCTATTAGTATCTCGATGCGACAGCTTATGTGGCCTCTTTCCCTAGTCTGTATATGGATCGGCGTCGATTTCTGGCGTCAGTCGGTGCCGGCGGTTTCGCCGGTCTCGCTGGCTGTACGAGTGATCCCAGCGAGACTACGGGAGGCCCCGCGGCGACGAGCACTCGCTCGAGCGAGTCGCCCCCAGACCAGACGCCGTCGCGCGGTCGAGACGACCGGGGGACGCCGACGCCCGACTCGGGGTCTCGCGGGGTCCTGTTTCGCGTCAGTACGGACGGCTTCGAGCGGTCTACCGGCGACGGGTTCGAATCCCTGACGGTCAGCGGCATCAACCTCGGAATGGCCAAGCCCGGCGCTTTCCCGGGGCAGGCGGCGATTACTCGCGAAGAGTACGATCGGTGGCTGGCTGCTATCGGCGAGATCGCGAACGTCGTGCGGACGTACACGATCCACCCGCCGGCGTTCTACCGGGCGCTAGCCGCCTACAACGAGACGGCGACCGACCCGCTGTTGTTGCTCCAGGGGACGTGGGTCACGACGGCGGATCTCCTCGACGCCGGAGACGCGACCGAGCTGTCGGCGACCGTCGACCGAGAACTCCAGCGAACGGTGGACGTTATCCACGGCGAGACGACCCTCCCCGAGCGGCCCGGACACGCCAGCGGGACCTACGACGCGAACGTCAGCGACGCAACCCTCGGCCTGCTGTTCGGTATCGAGTGGCCACCTGAGGTCGTCGTCGAGACGAACGAGGCCGGGAGCCCTGGCACCCTCGACGGCCAGTTCCTCCGGGCCGAGGACGCCTCGCCGTTCGAACGGTGGCTCGGTGGTCGCCTCGATACCGCCGTCGCCTACGAGACCGAAACCTACGGCGTGCAACGCCCGACTGCGTTCGTCAACTGGGTGACGACCGACCCGCTAGACCATCCCTACGAACCGTTCGAGAACGAGGATCTGGTCGGCGTGGACCCGGACGCACTCACGGCGACTGACGCCTACCTGGCGGGGACGTTCGCCGCATACCACGCTTATCCGTATTACCCGGACCTGCTGAACGAGACACCGTCGTACGTCGACTACGTCGATCATCGGGGCGAGCCCAACAGCTACGCCGGCTACCTGAACGATCTGGTCGACGCGACGGACCATCCCGTGGTGGTCGCCGAGTTCGGCGTCCCAAGTTCCCGCGGGATCGCCCACCGACACGTCCACGGCCGCGATCAGGGTCGGCACACCGAGACGACCCAGGGAGAGATGGTGGTCGCGATGTACGAGGACATCTTGCAAGCCGGTTGTGCCGGCGGGGTCGCGTTTTCCTGGCAGAACGAGTGGTTCAAACGAACGTGGAATCTGGATGCACGCTCGGTTCCCGGCCGTCGCCCGTTCTGGTCGAACGTCGAGACGCCGGAACAGCGCTTCGGCCTGCTGGCGTTCGATCCTGCGGAGGAACTCTCGCTCGATGGCTCGGCCGAGGACTGGACCGACGGCCGGCACGCCTCGGCGACGGGTGATCGCGACGCGAACAGCCGGACCCTCGAAGCGGTTCGCGTGGCCCACGATTACGAGGGACTGGGCGTCCGACTGGAGTTCGCATCGGACGGGGCGGCGATCGACTGGGGTACGACGAACGCGCTGGTGACGGTCGGCCTGACCGGTGGACAGACATCGCTACCGTTCGGCCTGGACGCGACGGTCCCGGCCGACTTCGTCGTACGACTGGCCGGTCCCGATGAGTCGCGGGTGCTGGTCGAGTCGTCGTACGACGCGTTCGCCCGCGAGTTCGGCGGGATCGCTGGCCTGGACCTGGACGCGTACCGGACGGGCGAGGCGGGGTTCGTCCCTGTCCGCGAACCGATCAATCTCGGGTATACCGTCCCGCCGACGGAGGAACAGGTCCCGTTCGAGGCTGTCGAGACGGGACAGTTGCGGTACGGCGTCGGCAACCCGGACGCGGTGCAGTACGATTCCCTGGCCGACGTGTACGCGGCGCCAGACGGCAGCGTCGTCGAACTCCGTCTGCCCTGGGTTCTGCTGAACGTGGCCGACCCGTCGAGCAAGCGCCGGATCGCGACCGACTGGGCGGCCGGACTGGACGTGACGACCTTCGATGATATCGACGTCGGCGCGGCGACGTACGCACCCGACCGGTCGGACCCAGCCCGGATCGACCGGGCCGCGCCGGGCGTAGACGGGAGGGAACTGGAGACGATCGAGTACGAGTGGGACACGTGGAACCGACCGGACTACGTCGAGCGGTTGAAAGAATCGTACGAGGTGATTCGACGGGCGGAGTGGGGGAGCGAGCCGTAGACTGCCGCGTATGCAGCCCTGGACTCAGCTACGCATCGTTGTATCACACGAATCGGTGACGGAGACGAGTTCTCGAGTCGCTCGGGGAGAACCTACGTCGAGTCGGGCGTACCGACGTCTCGATCCATCGGATCTTCGAGTTCGCCCAGCACTTCCTCGAAGGCGTCGGTCGCCGTGATCAGGCCGACAACTTCTCCGTCGTCGAGCACCAGCGCGAGTTCCTGATTCTCGGCCTGACACTGGTCGATGAAGTCGCTGACCGAGGTGTCCGAAGCGACGGTCAGCGGCGGCGTTGCGAGGTCTTCAAAGCTCGTCTCACCGCTCTCTAGCTCGTCGAGGTTGTGCAGCACGGTCGGTGCGTAGACGATCCCGACGAACTCCTCCAGGTCGCCCTCGACCAGCGGGAAGCGGACGTGTGGCGTCCCTTCCATGCGTTCGAGATTCTCCTCCAGACTCGCGTCCGTCGAGAGCGCGACGATATCTTCGCTTCCGACCATGATCTCCTCGACGGCGATCTCACCGACCTCCAGTGCGTTCATGACCTCATCACGGCGCTCCTCGGAGACTTCGCCCTCCTGCAGCAGCGAGTCCATGCGGTTGCGAAGCTGGGCGCGCGATTCGATGACGTCCTCTTCGGTTTCGAGCCACGCGCCAGTCATCTCGACGCCGAAGAGTTTGAGCGTGTACTTTGCGACGTAGTCACCGAGTTTGATGATCGGCGAGATCAGGACGTAGAACCAGTGCAGCGGCGTCGCACCGTAGCGACAGACGAATCGCGAACGCTCGACACCGAGGTAAGTCGGCGTCTGCTCGCCGTGGGTGAGGTGGACGAGGTTGATGATCAGGTACGCGATGAACGCCCCGGCACCGATCGTCGCGAGTGTCGTCCCGGCGAACAGCGGCTCGAACAGCGCCGCCAGCGCCGGCTCGGCGACGATCCCGACGGCGATACTGGAGGCCGTGATCCCGACCTGGCAGGTGGTCAGGTACAGTTCGAGTTCGTTGGTCATCTCCCAGGCCCGCTCTAACCGGGCGTCGCCGTCGACGAACTCGTCTTCGGTGAACTGGCGGGCACGAGTCAGCGCGAACTCGATCGCGACGAAAAAGCCGTTGGCGAGAATGAGCAACAGCCCAGCGACGAGCCGCGCGCTGATCGCGACAGTGGACATCGACATTGCTACTCGGCGGATGAACGCCCCAGCGTGTTAAGGGTGGTGTACTGGCCTGAGCCCGTCTTACGGGTGGTATTCCGGAAGCGTGCTAGGGCTGGTGAACGGTCGCACCCTGGCCGATCCGGGTCTGGTAGGCGCGGGCGTCGACGCCCTCGGCCTCGAAGGCGTCGAGCATGGCCGACGCCACGTGCTTGCGGTCGTGCTCGGGACAGACGGCCAGGATTGCCGGGCCTGCACCGCTGATCGTGACGCCCGTACTCCCGGTGTCGAGGGCCGCCTGTCGGACCTCGCTGTAGCCGTCGATCAGTTTCGCCCGTGCGGGCGTGACGACTGTGTCTTCCATCCCGCGGCCGATCAGTTCGGGGTCGTCTCGGTGCATGCCAGTCGTGAGGGTCGCCGCGTTGCCGACCGTCTCGACGAGCTGGTCGACACTGGTCTCCGTAGGGACCACGCGTCGTGCGTCCCGCGTCGAGACGACGATCTCGGGGAGACACGCGACGAGCGGGACGCTGGCGTCGACCTGCGTGACGCCGTCCGGTGTGGCGATCGTGAAACCACCGAGGATCGACGGCGCGACGTTGTCGTCGTGGGCGTCACCGGAGACGACGGCTTCGCCTTTGGCGGCGATGGGGACCAGTTCCTTTCGGGTGTTGCCCCGGTCGTAGAGTTCGTTGAGCGCGACCGCGGCTGCGGCAGCGCTCGCCGCAGATGAGCCCAGCCCCGAGGCCGGGCGGATCCCCTTGTCTATCTTGATCCGGGCGGGGGCGTCTAGCGCTTCTGCGACCGCGCCGACCGTGTTCTTCTCGGGGTCCTCGGGGATGTACTGGCTGCCAGCACCCGTGACCTCGATCGTCGTCCGGTCGGCACGCTCGACCCGGACCACGTCGGCCGGGTGAGAGAGTGCGACACCGAAGACGTCGAAGCCACTCCCCAGGTTGGCGCTCGTCGCGGGTGCCCGCACCGTCAGCATACCCCGCTGTTGCCGGAGTACCCGCAAAAAGGTAGCGGACTGCCGTTCCGCCGGCTAGGTCACGACTGCGGCGTACCGCCCTGTTTCGAGCCGGTTTCGAACCGGCCGAGCAGGTCTTGCAATCTTTCTGCACGATCACGCAGCGACCCGATGCTCTCTGAAACCTCGGAGATGGTAGCTGTCTGCTGTTGTGCGGCTGCCGAGACTTCCTGTGCATTCTCGGCGGTTCCCTCGCTGCTCTCGGACACCTCTTCGACGATCGAGACCGTTTCTTCGGCGGTCGCCGCCTGCTCGTCCGCCGCTTTGCTGATCTCCTGTATGCCGTCGTCCGTCCGCTCGGCGTTGTCGGCGACGCGCTCGAACCGCTCGACGACCGCTTGCACGGACGCCACTCCCGCGTCCATGCGCTCGCTGGCTTTCCGAGCTTCCGCGACTGCAGTATCGGTCTGGGACTGGGTCTCCTCGATCAGTGATTGGATCTCGGCTGCCGACGTTCGCGTCTCCTCGGCGAGTTGCTTCACCTCGTCGGCGACGACCGCGAACCCGTCTCCACCGGCCGCTCCTCCGGACTCGGCACGGGCGGCCTCGATGTTGGCGTTGAGCGCCAGCATGTTCGTCTGCTCTGCGACGTCGCCGATCACCTCCACAACCTCCCCGATCTCGTTCATTCGCTCGTCAAGCGCCTCGACGTCCGCGACTGTCGAGGCGAGTGACGCTTGGACCTCTTGGATGTCGTCGATAGCGTCCTGTGCCTCTGTTTCACCAGCTTCGGCAATCTCGGCGGTTTCCTGTGAGGCTGTCGCGACCGATTCCGCAGATGATGCGACTTCCTCGACCGTCGCCGACAGGTCCTGCATCTCTCTCGCGACGTTCCCGAGCATCTCCCGCTGTTGGTCAGCCTCCCGGGAAATCGCTTGCATAGACGCGCTCACTTCGTTGCTCGCCCGCTCGACCTCTCCAACCCCGTCGGCCGCGTTCGTGCTCGCCTGGGAGACTGTCCCGGCGAAGGCCTGGATCTCCTCGACAGTCTCTTCCATCTCGATGAGCATCTGGTTGAACGATGTCGCGATCTGGGCCATCGCCTCGCTGTCGGTCTCGGTGTCCAGCCTGACGTGCAGGTCACCGTCGGCCGCCCGAGCCATCTCTTTGCTATAGGCGTCGGCCGTTGCTTCTAGCTGTTCGTTCAACTCCGCGAGTTCGGCTTGCCGTTTTTCCGCCTCGGCTTTGGCCTGCTCGGCCTCCTCGCGAGCCGCCTCGATCGCCGCGTTCTTCTCCTCCAGAGACGCCACTTCGGCGGTTTTCTCTTCGGCCTGTCGGAGTCGCTGTTTGGCCTGCTCGCGCGAGCGCATGATCGAGTACCAGTTGATCATCAGCGCCAGCGAGAGACAGAGCACGAAGACGGCGTGGATCACCGCCCACGACAGCGGGTTCTGTATCGCCGCGGGGTGATTGTAGACGGCTGCCCCGCCGATCATCCCGAAGATGGCGTGTTGTGCGGCGACGTAGCCGACGCCGATCGCGAACGGGAGCCAGTCCTCGTAGACCGCGACGACGCCGAGCACGACGAAGAAGTGAAAGTGTGCCTCGATGAATCCGCCCGAGAAGTGCACCAGAATCGCCGAGGCAGACACCAGACCCGTCGCCGCGAGACCGGTCCGCGCTCGCTGGGGCAGACGGGACCACGCGGCCAGCAACGTCAGGCCGAGCAGGACGGCTAACTCCGACAGGATATACGGCAGCGGAATCTCGGGGATCGTCGCCCCGGAGAACAGCGACTCGGTCCCCTCGAACAGCCCGAGGGCGAACAACAGCGGGACGTGTGCGAGCAAGAGATAGATGATGTTTCGGTGTCGACTCTGCCAACTCTCGTCCGGAATCGTCTGCCCGCTCGGGACGTACTCGAGAAACTCACGAAACCGCTTCAGAAACCCTCCTGTGTCCAGGGCATCCGATGGTTCGACGGTCGCTTCGCTCATAGGTGCTCCAGACAATACCGGAGAAAAAGCGTTCGCTTCCCGCTATCAAACGTAGTAACGGAATCGAATGAAAAGGTCTATTCGCGCGACAGCGAAAGCCTGGGTATGATCGGCGTCGTCGGTGGCGGGATCGCCGGCCTCGCGGCCGCCTACCGTCTCCAGCAACGCGGCCACGAGGTACAGGTGTTCGAAGCCAGTGAGGGCCTCGGTGGCCTCGCTGCGACCTACGAGACCGCCGGCGACCGCATCGAGAAGTTCTATCATCACCTCTCGAAGTCCGAGGAGACGATCCTCGAACTCGCCGCAGAGCTGGAAATCGACGTCGAGTGGCGCTACAAGTCCGACGCCTTCTACGTCGAGGGGACGGTCCACCCGATGGACAAACCCTGGGAGATCCTGGCCTATCCCTATCTCAGTTTCTACGACAAGTTCCGCCTGGGGATGCTCGTCAGCGAGATCGACGTCCGCGGGTGGAAACCTCGCACCGACACCTACGACAATCTGGAGGACTTCGAGGACGTCCCGATCAAGGACTTCCTGCTCGAACACACCACTCAGGGCGTCTACGAGTACTTCTGGGAACCACTGCTCGACGCGAAGTTCGGTTCGCGCAAAGAGGACGTCTCCGCCGCGTGGCTGCTCGGTCGGATCAAGTTCCGCGGCGAGCGCGACCTGCTGAAAGGCGAGCAGCTGGGCTACGTCGAGGGTTCGCTCGGACGGTTGCTCGACGCGCTCGTCGAGGCCGTCGGCCGCGAGCACATCACGACCGGCGCTCGGGTGACGGAACTCGACACCGCCGGCGGGGCGGTCCAGTCGCTGACTGTCGAGACCGACGCGGACGAGGGTGACGGGGCTGCGACGACGACCCACGACGTCGACGCCGCGATCGTCGCAGCCATGCCGAACGTCCTCGAAGATCTGACCGGGTATCCCTGCGAGATCGACTTCCAGGGCACGATCTGCTCGGTGCTCTCGCTGGATCAATCGCTGACCGACACCTACTGGCTCAACCTCATCGACGACGCGCCCTTCGGCGTGCTCATCGAGCACACCAACTTCGTCCCCGAGGAGCGCTACGGCGGCGAACACCTCTACTATCTCGCCAGCTACGTTCAGGACTACGAGGAAGCGTTGTGGAAGCGCTCGAACGACGAGGTCGAACAGCTGTGGCTCGACGGCGTGGCCGACCTCTTCCCGAAATTTGATCGCGAATCGGTCAACTGGATCGAGACGGCCAGAAACCCCAGAACCGCACCCATCTACGAGCGCGGCTATCTCGACATGGTGGTGCCCTACGATCTGACCGAGGAAGTCGCAGACGGTATCTACTACGCCGGGATGGCCTCGCGGGCGCAGTACCCCGAGCGTTCGCTCGACGGTGGGATCGAGGCCGGCTACGCCTGTGCGGACCTGATTAGCGAGTGAGGCCGCGGCTGGGACTCACCGCGATTGTCGCCTGACGGCCAGCCGAAGCCGGGCTTTTCCGAGTGCGTACCAGCGTCGGTAGGTCAGGAGGTACGCCATCGTCGCCGTCATCAGATAGAGGACCACACGCTCGGTGGCAATCTGCCACGACGCCGTCGTGATACCGAAATTACCCCACAGCACCCATCCGACCACGACGAATCCCACGGTCGTCACTATCCCGAAGGCGAACAGGTGGTCTCTGATCGCTGGCCGATACCGCAGGATCAGAGCCGTCATCACGACCGAGAATCCTCCGAACCACGCGAATGCACTGTCGAACCCGATTCCTGGGGTCGCCTGCAAGACGAGCCAGACCGGGTAGCAGGCAAGCGTCACGCCGAGCCACGTCGCCTGGAGTCGGTCGAGTTTGCCCAGCCCGTTTCCCATACTCTCTTTGAAACTCCGCCAGGGCCTGGGGCGCTCCTCGGGATCAGCCACTCGTCTCACCTGCCGACTCGTCGCTGCTCGTGGCCCACTCGGCTGCGAGCCAGCCGAGCGCGGCGGCGGCGACGGTCACACTCGCGAGTTCAGCCACCGCGAGTGTCGACAGCTTGAGTTCGGACTCGAACCCGACGAACGCGTTGTACCCGAGCCCGTAGAGAATCGAGCCGAAGATGCCAGCGAGGAGGATGCGCGTCCCAGGGTGGTCGGTCCAGAGTACGAGTGCAGTCGCGACAAGCACACCGGCTGCGACTGCGCCAGTGAGTACCTGCCAGTCCGGTACGCCGATCAGGTTCCTGTTGAGCAGTGGCGGCAATGCATAGAGACTGAACAACAGGACGCCGCCGAGCGGATACGCCCACTGCTTGATCGGGCTCGTTCTTCCCGGTGGATCGAGTTCTCGTCTCATCGGTGTGCGTAGAGTGTGGCCTCGTCTTCGTGGTTCGTGAAACTGTACACCTGTCCGCCGGCGGCGATCACGGTTCGCGGAAGATTCTCGCCGGCTGGCTGACTCCTCCCGAGGCCGTCTCCACTGTCGGGGTCGACGACGAGCATACCACCCCGAACTGGAACATACAGTGCCGACTCGGTCAGGACGAGCCCCCAGTGGCCAGCCTGTTCGATCGTCTGTTCCCACTGTTTGTCTCCCGTCTCGGCGTCGAGAGCGAGGAGACGAACTGCACCGGGATTGGTCAACGAGTCACGATCCTTGAGATAGACGCACTCCCCGTCAGTGGCGACCTGTGCAATGTTATTGAATTTCAGATCGACCGACCACGCGAGTGTTTCGGTCGCCGTATCGAGGGCTTTGAACACGTAGTCGTCGGTCGTGCCGTAGATGAAATCCCCGCGCGCCGCAACTACCCGAGGTCTGTGCGCACCTCCCCATATATGGTCTGTATGGCGCCACTTCTCCTGACCGCTGTGTGGATCGATACCGGCTATGATCTCGTGAAACCCCTCATCATATCTCTTACACGCGAGCGTATCCTCGACCACGAGCGTCGGCCTCCAGCAGCGGCGTTGCCACTCTCTCCCGCCGGTCTCCGCATCGAGACCGATGGTTTCCTCGTCTCCACCACAGATCACTGTCGCCCCGGCGACGGATAGTACTGATGAGATCCCGCTGCGCGCCCAGCGGATCGCTCCAGTGGCGGCGTCGAGTGCGTACAGCTCCTTGTGTTCTCTCCCACAATCATCGACTATCTCACACTCGGCCGACCCTGTCGAGCAGACGTACAGCCGGTCCCGCCAGAGCGCGACTTCCTCGGGCGTTCGGTTCGCTGGGAGCGACTGTGACCAGCGACGCGCTCCGTCCTCGGCCACGTACGCGCTGACGCGATCGGTGGACACGTAGACCGTGTCTTCTGAAGCGACGAGGAAGCCGTATCCCGATCCAACCGTCTGTTCCCAGGCGACGGTCGGATCAGTCGTTGGACCGTCGCTGGTCGGCTGATACCCGCTTCGCTGTGGCGTCCGCCCGGCCATCGGCCACCGCCCGGGCGGGACCGACGCACTCAAACTGGCGTCGACGCCGAACCGACTCGGATCGAGGAAAGCGCCTACTGCGGCACTGCCCACCCCCAGCAAACCCAGCACCTGACGACGTGTCGCCTGTTGCACACCTGCTGGTACTTAAGCTACTGACAAATACCTTCTGAACAAATGTGGTGTGCTCTCGGACGCGATCCTACGTCTCGGTCTCCTCGGTGGACTCGCTCCCGTTGATGTCAGCAGCGAGTAACCCGATCGCGAGCGAGCCGACGGTGAGGCCACCGCGGTCGGCCAGCGTGAGCATCGAGCCTTCCAGGTCGAGCGCCGGGGAGATGACGACCATGCCGACGAGCAGGTAGACTCCCGAGGCGACCAGCGCCGTGACGACCATCGTGGCAGTGTAGTCTGCCCTGGGATACAGCACGACAGCGGCTGTCGTGACGAGGGCGACCCCCGCCACACTTGCGAACGGCAGCCACTCCGGCCCGGCGATCACCAGGCGGCTGACCAACGGCGTGACTGCGACTGCGCCGAACAGCGCGGTCGCGGCGAGGAGTGCGACGATTTTGAGGTACGGACCGCTATTAGCCGGACTCGAAGGTCGCGCTCTCGACGGTATGCCGCTTCCTTCCGGCCTCATCGGTACGCCACCGCCGTCGCCGTATCGACGTAGAACACCTGTCCACCCGCGACGAGCAGCTGTCCATTTGCCTGCCGTTCGGATAGGTCCCCGGAATACAGCGAGAAACGCCGCAGCTCCCGGCCAGTGGCCGGACTGAGTGCGGCGAACCCGTCCTCGGTACTGACGTAGAGTGCGTCGTCGGTGACGGCAGGTTTGACTGTCCGGCTGATACCCTCGACGGACTGTCTCCATCGAAGCTGTCCCGTCTCTGCCTCGACGGCCAGTACCTCCTCGTCGAGACCTGTAAAGTAGACCTGCTCGCCATCGGTCGCCACCGGCATCGATTGCTCGGACTCTCGATCGAAGTGCTCGGCCCACAGCACCGAATTCGACGCTGTATCGAAGGCTGTGAACTTCTCCAGGCCACTGTAGACGACCCCGTCGTGAACCGCGATGTCACGCTCGGGATCGTCGGTGATCCACTCGGCCGTCCACTCGATCGACTCCGTCGTCGGGTCGATGCCCACGATGGTTGTAGAGAACTCACCTGTCTGGAAACCGACCATCTCGCCGGTGGCGAGAACCGGATCGTCGTAGTCCGAGACCCTCCAGCGCGTTGCACCCGTCTTCGCGTCGAGACCGACCGTTCCCCTGCGCTGGCCCCGGCAGATGACCGTCCGCCCGGCGACGAACGCGACCTCTATTCGGGACTCCCGGTGTGCCCACTCGATCGTTCCCGAATCCGTGTCGATCGCGTACACTCTCTCACCGTCGGCGACGTAGAGCGTTTCGTTCCAGCACACGCGAGTCAATCCGATACTCTCTGTCGTAAGTGGCTCCGCCCATCGGGTCGATCCATCGGCTGTCGACAGCGCCGTCGGCCCAGTGATCGCCAGCGTGTCTTCGGTGGCGACCGTCGTTCCCTCGTGAAAGATTCCGAGGAGGTCGTAGACGTCCCGTTCCCACACCATCTCGTGCTCCTCAGGCGGGCCAGCCGACTCCGGCTGGTACCCGCTTCGCTGTGGCGTCCGACCCTGCATTGGCCACTGTCCTGATGGAACCGCCGCATCGAGGTCTTCTGCGGCCCCGGTACGGCCCGGCGAGATGTAGGCACTCACACCGATGCCGGCCACCCCGACTGACCCAAGAAAGGCCCGCCGGCTCGACTGCTGCATGGTCGAAGCCATTCAACCATCAGACAAATACTTTGTGAAATGAACGGTCACGACGATCACTCATAGTGATTATTGTAGGTCTGTTGCGGATCGACCGCCCGACTGCGGGCAGTCGTACCGGTAAATCGCTACAATAATTACTATCAAACCCCCGTTTGAGGTATCGATAGCTACCTCGTCGCTCCCGCCAGTGGAGTAGTATGCACCGACGAACGCTACTCGTCTCTCTCGGTGGACTGGCTGTGACCGCGACCGCTGGCTGTATGAGCGCTGGCGGTGACGACTCGACACCGACCGACGACGACAATTCGACGCCCGACGATCAGCCGGGGAGTTCCGGCCTGCCGACCGACGACGGGGACGACGGCGGTATCCGCCCGGCCGACGGCGTGACTCCCGAACCGATGCCGGTCGACATTTCGGATGTCTCGTGTCCGACCGTTCGCGAAGACGCCGACCTGCGCGTCTGCTCGACGACGACCGATCTCGACGACGCCGATATCGCGCTCGTTCCACCTCGCCCGCCGCTGTTCGAGCCGACGACTGGCGACGACGATGTCGAAGTCTTCGAGATCGAACTCCGCAATCAGTCCGACGCTACCTTTGGATTCAATCCCTACGACTGGTCGCTGAAGCGCCACACCGGGGATGGCTGGGCGCACGTCGCCCCCGAGATGACGCCCGAGCCCTGGATGCGACTCGAACCCGGCGACTCCTACACCTATGGACTGGCGGTCGAATCCGTCCCGACGGAGCGGGTCGACGGCTCCCGCCGGATCGTGCGGGATCTGGAGAGTGGAACGTACGCACTCGTGGTCGACGGCATGCTCGAACGCGGGAAGGATGGCGAGCGCGTCGAGTGTGCCGCGGTGTTCGTGGTCGAGCGCGCGGAGAATTGACGACTAGCCCTCGATCTTGTTTTCGTCCACACCCGGCGCGTCTTCGACGTCGACTTCCTCGGGCTCCTCGCCGCCGCCGACCACCAGCTCGCCGTCGCCGGTCTCGACGTAGACGTCGTCGGCGAACCCGCCCTCGGCGTAGGGGTGCTCGGGTTCCTCCAGTTTCTCGGGGGTCGACGGCGCGGACGGGAGGCCGTCTTCGGGGTGGAACTCACCCAGCGGGTAGTCGATGGTGATCCCGTGGGCCTCGAAGAACTCGCCGTAGCGCTCGTAGTGGTCGTCGAGTTCGTCGCTGGGGAACTCCATCATCTCTGTCCAGCCGTGGTTGTAGAAGGCGAAGTTGGCCTGGATGTGCGTGATCTCGCGGGCTTCAGCCTCGGGGAACCCCTCCTGCAGGGCGGCAACGTAGGTGTCCATCGTCGCGTCGAAGAAACCGTCGAGGTACTCGCGGCGTTCGTCTTCGTGGCCCTCGTCGGCCTTGTCGAGAAAGACGCCCGTGTGGAGGTCGACCAGTTTATCGTTGACGCGCTGGCCGACGACTGGCATGGTCAGTGCCTGTTTGGCGGCCCAGTGGCGGACGTTCTGGCGGATCTTCATGGTGATCGCTTTTGGGCCTCACGCCTCTTGAACGCAGTGATAGCGCCGACCGCGTGGCTCGGCAAACCCAGACGTATCTCTTCGGGGATGTGTCGGGTACCTTTATGTACTGGAAGTGTGATGAAACCCGTGTATGTCCGAAGAGAACGATCCGAATGGCGGTAACGAGGGGCAACAGGGCGGACAACCGCAGGGGGGCCAGGCCCCACAGGGCGGCCAGCCACAGGGGGGCCAGGCAGCGCCGCAGGGTGGTCAGGCGCCACCGCAGGGTGGACAAGCGCCGCCGCAGGGTGGCCCGGGCGGCCAGGCCTACGGACAGGGCCAGCAGCCGGTCAACCAGGGACCGGGGCTTGCGGATAAGTTGCAGCGACCTGAGGTGAAGGGCCAGATCATCAGTGGAGTTGGATTGTTCGCAGCAGTCGGGGTCGGTCTATTGTTCGTCAATTTCCTTCCGAGTGTGATTGCAGATGAAGGTCTGAGCTTTACCTTCGGTGGTGCATTTGTAACTCTCGGTGCTGGGCCGCTCGTAGCGCTGCTCGTTGGACGTGAGTTCGGCCGTCTGGATGTCGAACAGAATGTGGCACTTGCAGCGTCTTATCTCTCTTCTGTTGGGGGATACCTGGCGATGGGATTCCTGGGCTTGCTCGGAACCGAGATGGCTGACACTCCGGGGGCTACTACGCGAGCCTTCCTCGCGAGCTTTGGAGACCTCATCTTGCCCCTGATCTTCGCCGCACTGGCTGTCGGGATCACTGCTGTCGTCGCCACGTATCTCGAACGGAACTACTGACGCAGAAGCTATTTTTCACTGCCCGCCGACCCACCAGCTATGCCACTTGCAGTCGGAATGCTCGGCTACCGGTTCATGGGTCGCGCACACGCAAACGCACTCGCTCGCCTGCCGATGTTCTTCCCCGACGCGCCCGCCGTCGAGCGTGACGTCCTGATCGGCCGGGACGAACAGGCACTCGCCGGGGCCGCCGACCAACTCGGCTTCGCGCGGACGGCGACTGACTGGCGCGACGTCGTCGAAGAAGTCGACGTCTTCTACAACCTCGGGCCGAACCACCTCCACGCCGAGCCCTCCATCGCGGCACTCGAAGCCGGCGTGCCAGTGCTCTGTGAGAAGCCGCTGGCCGCTGACGACGAGGCTGCCGCCCGGATGGCCGACGCCGCCGCCGCGGCCGACGTGCCGACGGCGACGGCGTTCAACTACCGCTTCGTCCCGGCGATCCAGTACGCGAGAGAGTTGATCGAGGCCGGCGAACTCGGCGAGATCCATCACTTCCGCGGGCGCTACCTCCAGGACTGGCTGGTCGATCCCGAGGCGCCCTGGAGCTGGCGGCTCGACGCCGACCTCGCGGGCTCGGGCGCGCTCGGGGATCTGGGCGCGCACACGATCGACCTCGCGCGGTATCTCGTCGGCGATATCGCGGAGTTGAGCGGGCACCTCCACCGGTTCGTCGACGAGCGGCCCACGCCAGATGGCGACGAGACCCGGGAAGTGACCGTCGACGACGCCTACAGCGCGCAAGCGACCTTCGCAAACGGTGCGATGGGGACGTTCGAGGCCTCGCGGTTCGCGACGGGCCACAAGAACGACCACACGATCGAGATTCACGGCTCGAAAGGGAGTCTGCGATTCGGTCTGGAGCGGTTGAACGAACTCGAAGTCAAGTTCGAGGGCGACCGCGGGTATCAGACGATTCTCGTGACCGACGAGGACGATCCCTATGGCGGGAGGTGGTGGCCGCCGGGACACGTCCTCGGGTGGGAACACACCTTCGTCCACGAGAACTACGAGTTCCTCAGCGCGGTCGCCGAGGGCGACGAGTACGAACCGAATTTCCAGGATGGGCTGGCTGTCCAGAGTATTATCGCGGCGATCGAAGAGAGCGACGAGCAGGGGCAGCGAGTCGACCTGGAGTCGTAGTCAGTACCGGAAGAGCCCGTCTTCAGGCCCTGGCGGAGCTGTCGCGTAGTAGTAGCCGGCGCTCGCGACGTGGACGAGGAGTCCAGTGACGCCGATCCTGGCGAGGAGGTCACCGCCGGGGTCGAAGCGATCGGCGACCAGGATCGCGACGACCGGGTTGAGACCGATCATGAAGCCGGCGAAGCCGACGACGATTCCGACGAGCGAGATCGCGCGCAGCGAGCCGGCGACGCGGGCGTCCGCGTGCATCTCGGACAGTTTCTCCCACAGAAGTCGTTTGTATCGATCCCAGCCCATCAGGAATCTCTCAAACTTCTATACGGTTTCGGCCCTGAAATACTGTCGGGCGTTACTCGCCGTGCATCTGGACGATCTCGACCAGCGAGTATATCGGAACGCCGTCGATGTCTTCGGCACCGCGCTTGTCCGTGAGGACGACTGCCGCCTCGGGCGTGCCGCCGCGCTCACGGATGCTCTCGATGGTCTCGCGCATCGTCTGGCCGGTGTCGATGTTGTCGTCGACGATGTAGCAGTTTTGGCCCTCGATCGACGCGAAGTTCCGCGAGAACGACCCGCTACCGTCGGCGGCGTCGTCGTTCCACTGGTATTTGCTCGGGAGGTAGACGCTGATGTCGGTCTCCAGTTCGCGGGAGATGACTGTCGCAAGCGGCGCGCCGGACTTGCCGATCCCGACTGTGAGATCGACGTCGTGGTCGTCGTCGGACAGCAGGTCGGCCATCGCGATGCCGACGTGAGTCAGGCGATTGCTGTCGCTACCGATGGCGCTCCAGTCGACGTGGACGTCCGCCGGACTCGTCGTCGTGTCTTTCTCGCTGCCGCGCCCGCTCTGTTCGACCAGCCAGCTCGCCGTCTCCCGGGAGACGTTCAGCTCGTCGGCGATCTCGCCCTTCGAGAGCCCGCGGTCCGTCAGCTCACCCGCACTGTCGATGAGTTCGTCGGTCGACTTCATTCACTCTCCCGATTCGAGCGCCGGGAATAAAACCACCGGTGATCCGACGACACGAGATCGAAAAACGTTTTACTATCTGTGTTGTTAACTCAGGTAGCCCGTCGGCACACCGTCGTGATGTCTTTATCCACGTGCGACGGGCCACCCCCCCACCCCCCACCCCATTCGATACACCCTTTCGGTGTGACCTACGATCCGTTAGTTGATCGTCCGCGCTGTGTCTTCGATGCTGTGAGCACGGGACGACAGTCACAAAGATAGCATCGTCTCCCGCGGGCTGATCTACTGGGCTCGTTCGACAGTAACGTCCCCGGAAAGCTCTTGCATATTCGCTGGCGCGACGGTCACGCCGGCCGCGGCGAGGGTGTCCTTCGCACGCGAGGCGAAGTCGGTCCTGACTGCGAGGATGTCGGTCTCGGCTGGATCGACGACCCAGAATCTCACGACCAGATCGACGGCTGACTCACCGAGGCGCTCGACGTGGACGGCCGGGGCCGGTTTGGCGAGGATCCGGTCGTCTTCGACGGCGGCCTCCCGGAGTAGCGCCGTGACCTGGGGAATGTCCTCGTCGTAGGCGACGACGAGCGACTCGTTGACGCGGTAGCGGACGCCGTCGTAGGGGTGGACGACTGGCTTCGTACTGAGGTCGTTGTTCGGGACGGTCACGATCTCGTTGTCGGGCGTGCGAACGCGGGTCGTCCGGAGGCCGATCTTGACGACCGTGCCGCCGCGGCCGCTCCACTCGATGTAGTCGCCGACGTTGAAGTTCGCGTCGAGGACGAGGAAGATCCCGCTGACCAGATTGCTGATGACGTCCTGGCCGGCGACGCCGATCGCCAGCGTGATCGCCGCGACGACGATAGCCGAACCCGAGAGGTAGCTACCGAACCCGGCGGCGGCGATGGCGACCGGGAACGCGACGACGGCGAAGACGACGCGGAGGTAGAGGTCCACCGCCTCGACCAGCGTCGGATTGTTCGCGTTGCGCAACTGGACGACCCGGCGGGCCGGCGGGACGACGAGGAAGCGACCGGCGAGATAGACCAGCCCGAACGTAAAGATGAACAGTCCGACTCGAAGCAGCCACCGTTCCGTGTCCGGATTCAGCGCCGGCACCTGCGCCAGAGTCGTCAGTAGATCGACGTGCATACCGGACGCTCGGCTGGCGAGCGTGTAAAGCTCCGGTCGGATTTCGACCGGCGTTCGCGAGTGGACCCAGAGCACACAGCATAAGTAGGCCACTCTCTAATACCGGCCAAATGCGGATCGAACAGGTCGGTGACGGCGATCCCGAGATCGCTGTCGTCGCAGCAGTTCACGGTGACGAACCCTGCGGCGTCCGCGGGATCGAGCGACTGCTCGACGCCCAGCCGGACTTCGAGCGGGCGGCGAAACTGATCGTCGCGAACGAGGAGGCGCTGGCGGCCGAGAAGCGGTATCTCGACGAAGACCTCAACCGGGCGTTCCCCGGTGATCCGAACGGCGAGACGCACGAGTCACGGCTGGCGGCCGAACTGACCGGCGAACTCGAGGGCTGTACGACGCTGGCGCTGCACTCGACCCAGTCGTACGAACACCCCTTTGCCATCGTCCGGGAGGCCACTGGCGTCCCGCTGGAACTGGCAAGTCAACTCGACGTCGCGGCCGTCGTCGAGACGGGACCGTTCGACGACGGCCGGCTGTTCGAGTCGGTGACGCAGCTGGTCGAGGTCGAGTGTGGCTATCAGGGGTCGGATCGGGCCGCCGACAACGCAGCGCGACTGATCCGGGAGTTCCTCCGGGCGACGGGCGTGCTCGCCGACGAGCCGCCGCTGGACCCCCGGGAGCATCCGGTCTTCCGGCTCGACGACGTCGTGCCGAAGTCCGAGGCCGAGGAGTACGAGGTGTTCGTCACCAACTTCGAGCGCGTCGAAGCGGGCGACCCCTTCGCCGCGGTCGACGGCGAGTACGTCATCGCCGACGAGGAGTTCTATCCCGTCTTGCTGTCGGCCTACGGCTACGAGGACGTCTTCGGCTACACTGCGAAGAAACGCGACGTCTCGGTCTGAGCGCCTTCGATTACGAGTCGGATGTCCTCATGCAGGCCTTCGAAGACGACACACTGTCAGCTAGTGCGCGGAAGAAGGCGTGACAGGTGGCGATCTGGTCCGCAGCGACCTACTGTTGGGCCTCTCTCAACGTGGGGTCCGCCACCAGGCGAGTAACCCACCGATGCCGCCCAGCACGACGGGATAGACGATCCCCATAAGCCCGATCGCCAGTAGAGATTCTGGACTCATAGACACTTCATACGATGTATTGGGCCCGTATGCTGCGGTGAAAAGTAGTATCCCGATTCCGGTGAGTGGTAGATATCCGACAACGATAGTCCCACCGGCTATGGCGTTTCCCGTACGGGTCGTCCGTCGGTCAGCAAACAGTGCGGTGACATATCCGGCACCGACGAGTATCAGCACTGGAATCAGGAACCAGACTACGGCTGGGATCGTAAGATTGCTCGTTTCCAACAGGATATTCGCTGTCGCCGACCCCGTCTCGTACCCTTTTTCCGGGACGACTATCTCGACGAAGTGGGTATTGTAGAATACCCATCCGGCGAGATCAGTATCGCTACCCGCTATCTGCGGGTATTTGAGAAACAGTGCGATAACGTCCAGATCGATCTGCCAGGGTGTGCTAAACGTATTCGAAAAATCAGTATTCACCTCGTACTCGACGAAGAGAAACGTGAGTATATACCCGAGAACGTATGCCCCCACGCCGATCAAAGCCCCTCTAACCAGGCGGTGTCGCTCGCGTAACCGACGCTGCATCGTGTGTTGCGTTTCGGACATCGAATACCCTTACGTCTCTCAAACTATGCAAATATGTTTCGATATATACATCACTTCCAGTCGTGTGTGATAGTCATTACTGTAGCGATTTACCGCTACGACCGCCCGGAGTCGGGCGGTCGATGTGGGACAGACCTACAGTAATCACTATGAGTCGTTTCCCAGGCTCTCCCTGGCAGTCTGGGATATGTTGATCTGACTAATCTTCCTGATGACCAGCAGACACTTGCGGGTGTACCGAGCACGTCACGGTACCATGCCCGACTGCGCCCGCAGAGATGTCCTCCGTGTGGACCTGCTCAGCAGTGCGATCACACTCGCCGGCTGTCGCTCACGGGCGGACTCCGACGGGACGGCGACCACGCAGACGATATCGAACGCGACGGCGACCGTGATCGATCAGACCGACGACGGCCTCCGAGTCGGGGTTCGACGACCCTACTCGTATACGACAAACAGCGGGGGTGTCGCCGACACCGCGACACGCGCAACGTACCTAGTCGAGGTCGGTCGTGCGGATCGGCTGTCAGGCGAGAGCGTCGATCCCTGTTGACTAGGCGTCTTTCGGCGGCGCGAACTCCACGAGCGTCAGCTCCCGATCGAGCATACAGTAGTCGTGGGGTGGCTCGCCCAGGACCTCGTCGATCGTGTACTGTTCGTCGAACTCGGCCCCGGCGGGCTCACAGTACTCGTGGCTCGGACACTCGGTGTAGGGACAGGGTCCGGGGAGCGTGGCTTTGCTGCCGGCGTAGGCTCCTTTGCTCGCGACGTTGGCCTGGATCGGCGCGGGCTCGACGTCGACTGCCTGGACGCCCGTATCGTGGACGCCACAGTCGAGGACGCTCGCGTTCTCCCGAACCGAGGCCACCCGGTACTTGCGCCCCTCGGTGAGATTGAGACACTGATCGCGGTAGGGACAGCCCTCACAGGCGTCGGCCGGGCCCTGATAGACGAAGGTCTGGCCGACCTCGGCTAACCGAGTGCCGATAAGCGTGAGTTGGGTCATTGGAAGGGAGTTGCGCGTCGAGCCGGATTAAGCTTCCCGACCAGTCAGTTCGTCCAGCCGATCCAGATACGCCTCCCGGGGCACCTGATAGCAGTCGCGGTAGTCGTACTCGCCCGCCGCAAATTCATCCGCAATCTGGTGGGCACCCTCGATTGCCCCTTCGCGATTGTCGTAGCGCTGGCGGGGCCCGGAGACGTCGGGTTCGAGCGACAGCGTCACGAACCAGGGGTCGTCCGGGTGCGGGCGATTACGCCCCGGTCGACGGTCACGCTGGCCTTTCGTCAGAAAGATCGTCGGGAGACACGGCGGTGGAAACTGCTCGCTGTCGAAGACGTCCGGGCGATAGACCAACACGACCTTCGTGCGCTCGTCGCTCCAGACCTCCCAGCCGGCGGGGAGTCGATCCTCGATGTCCATACCCACAACTCATCTGCCACGGAGAAGAACGAACCGATCCAGTCAGTACCACCGATTATCCAACCCTATTTAAAATATCTCGAACGGGGGAATCTGCCCGTCTCTGCCTGAGTTAGGCTCGCGGACGATGTATCGGGGTTTTTCGAGCGATTCGGTCACAGACTCGACCCATATCAGGGGAGTGCTTAAGTATCTGGAAACACCTTAGTTATTATAGTATCGGTGGCTGCGTCACTCGATACCACGCCACACAAAGCGGTCCCCGCGCGGGGAATGTGATACGCACCACATGACACAGAAAACCACAGTCGCGCTCGGTCGACGGTACCCCTCCACAGACCGGGCGACGGTGGCGTCCGACGCACGTACCCGACCACGGCAGCCGCTGGCGCAAGCCGGTGCTGTCCTCACCCCGTTCGTGATAGCATGACAAGCAATCCAGACACTCTGGCAGAACTGAGCGACGACTACCGGGCTTCGATCCCATCAGACCTCCGTGAGCACCACGACTTCGACTGGTACCTCGACCAGTTGTACGACGAACCGACCATCGCCCGCAACGCCCACCAGCGCGTGGCGGACATGTTCGACTTCTACGGAACTGAGTACGACGAGGACGCCGGCCTCGTCGAGTACAAACTCGCCTCCGAAGACCCGATTAACGACGGCGAGAACACCTTCTACGGCCAGGTGATCCACGAGTCGATCCACGAGTTCGTCAACAAAGTCAAGAGCGGCGCTCGCGGGCTCGGCCCCCAGAAGCGGATCAAACTCTTACTGGGTCCTGTGGGCTCCGGGAAGTCCGACTTCGACCGACAGGTCAGGCGGTACTTCGAGGACTACACCCGCCGCGACGAGGGGCGGATGTACACCTTCCGCTGGACGAACCTCTGTGACGTCATCCCGGATCAGGATCCGTCCGACGACACCGTTCGCTCGCCGATGAACCAGGACCCGCTCGTGTTGATCCCCGAAGCCCAGCGCGAGCGCGTCCTCGACGACATCAACGAGATCCTCGATGCGCCCTACACCATCCGCAACGAGCAGAGCCTCGACCCGGCCAGCGAGTTCTACATGGATCGGCTGCTGGCCTATTACGACGATGACCTCGAAACGGTGCTGGAAGATCACATCGAGATCGTCCGACTGGTCGCCGACGAGAACATGCGCCAGTCGATCGAGACCTTCGAACCCAAAGACAAGAAAAACCAGGACGAGACCGAACTGACCGGCGACGTCAACTACTCGAAGATCGCCATCTACGGCGAGAGCGACCCCCGAGCGTTCGACTACTCGGGGGCGTTCTGTAACGCAAACCGCGGTATCTTCTCGGGCGAGGAGCTGCTCAAACTCCAGCGGGAGTTCCTCTACGACTTCCTGCACGCGACCCAGGAGCAGACGATCAAGCCCAAGAACAACCCCCGGATCGACATCGACCAGGTGATCGTCGGCCGGACGAACATGCCCGAGTA
>ENA-ORDC01000255-ORDC01000255.1-marine-metagenome-genome-assembly--contig:-NODE-255-length-58575-cov-5.720076_pt1 | contig 58575 bp, 65 predicted proteins | sample MGYA00237783_ERZ508515 | MGnify/ENA primary metagenome ERZ508515 (study PRJEB26186, sample SAMN06268792) | marine metagenome | isolation source: Eden Landing Ponds, San Francisco, CA, USA | place...
GGCACGACGTACTGATCGTCCGAGCCACGATCGACCAGTGTGAACACCGGCGGTTTGTCGCCGTCGTACGATCCTCGGCCACGGGTAGACAGGCCACGCGAGCGCGACTCCTGGTCGCGCTCGCGGCCTTTGAGACCAGCAGAGACGTACACTTCGTCGATTTCGACCGGGCCAGACAGTGTGATCGAAGGCGCGTCGAGCGCCTTGGCGAAGCGCTCGACGCGCCGTCTCACCGTTCTGTACGAACAATCGAGTTCTGCCTCAATCTGACGAATGCTCGTGTTGAACCGTAAGAACACGTAGATCGTGAAATACCACTCTGTCAGCGTAAGCTTCGAGTGAGCGAAGATCGTGCCGGTTTTGTCGTTGAACGTCCGACCGCAATTCTTACACAGATACCGTTGATACTCCCGATAGCTGCCGTTTCTGACCGTCAGGTCAGAACGGCAGCGGGGGCACTCGACACCATCACGCCAGCGAACCTGTTGCAGCAGGTCCGCTGCAGCCGATTCCGAAACGAATCGACTTATTGGGAACATATCGGGCACCGCTGGCGCGGTGCCCTTGCCCTCTTCGACTTTTAGCCGCAGCTCTCCCTATCAACAATCTCCTTCTCAAGAGCGTAGATAATTTCTACAATTACACGGCACTGTCTAGATGAGGAGATTTCGTCGAGTTAGTGCCGTATCATGGTGATCCACAACAGGTGGGTTGGAAGTTCCTCGATCATACAGTTGATGGTCTTTCTCGGTCGTTTACATCGGAAGCAATAGAACCACCTTCCCGCATATCACACTTCCCTATCAAATACTCAAGATCGGACGATACAAATCAACTAGATAGTGCCAGATTAAGGTATTTGTCGACAGTTATAGATAGTTGGAGATACAATACGACTATTGATTATAAGACCTCCTCAAGTGCAGAGTTGACAAGTTTCAAATCTTCCCTTATCGGATGGGAATCAGATCTAGAAGTGGTCATTTTCGAATTGAAATTAGAATTCTGTTGGTCAATCTTCGATGCGATCATGTGAACCCATTCTCTATGTTCTTCATCCCGCTCAAAGAACGAAGTCAAAAGTAGATTTCCGTATTGGGTAAGCGAGTAACGTCTAGACGTATTTGTTCTAGTAACCTGAATTAGTGGCCGCTGATCCCAGGGTGGCTGAGAATTCGGTGCGTCAGAAACTTTGAGTAGCAATCGACCGACAGTATTCTTATCAATTCCTCGGAGAAATTCAGATAGATGGGACGAACTGTAATTCCTCCTCTCAGTGTCTTCTTGTTCCCAAATACGCTTCAATACGTCTAATGCGGATGTATTATTATATTCCACTTTCTTCAGCTCAGGCATATCAGTCTGCATGTGATCTGCCAGCTTATCGAACTCTCTTATTGGGCTTTCATTTAATATACTTTCAACTATATCAGAGCTAGTATTCAAAGAATCAGAGCCTAATCGCCTAAGAACCATTTCACTTGCGCCACCGGTAATTTCAATATTCTGCTCATTCATTTCATTGATCAGATCTTCAGGTAGAGATTCTGAGGCCTCCTCGAAAGCATCCAATGCAAAAATAATATCCTGTTGGTATTGAATAAATGTATTCTCAACAGATCTGTGTATTTCATTCAGGTTCTTGATTCCTGTATCATCAGTAAACTCAAATCTACCTAACGAGCCAGAGACAAGACCACGAACTAGATCTCGTTTATAGACTTGGTCATCGGGTATCATCATACCCAGTGCCAGACCCAAGTTAGCACCAAGTTCATAACTAGTCGTTTGTGTTTGATAATCGTCTAAGTAGTCTTCATCATTCGATAATCTATCTGATAAGTCGGCCCAAACCTCTTCCTCAGAATCGGGTGGCAGTAACATTGCATCCTCATATAATATCATGTCTTCAACCAAGCGAGTAATGAGCTCTGGGAGTTTGTTCCGCTTTTCTATTGCTGCTTCATTCTTCTCACTGGGATCAATCAAATTCTTCCTTTGCTTCTCCGACAACAGGAAACTACTTTGTTTGGTAGAGAAGTCTTCGTTAACCATAATGTATCTTTATATATGGTGGTTCTCAGAGATAATAAAAAATTTCATTCAGACGTGCTGCATAGAGTTACTTGGTCTGTCTCAAATGAGCGCCAATCGTGCTCTGTATGATACGGATCCCATCGGAAATGGATAAGATTAGAACACCATCAAACACATCTAATCCCACACACTTCATCGAGAAACCACAATGGGGGGTTAAAACATGCTGTTGATGACGGGACCCCTCTCCATTGTCTCTCTATCATCATCACTAAAGCGAGTAGAAACTGGTTTGACGATGCCCTTTAGCGGTATAAAAAGTATATATACTACTAATAACTGTATGTCGGACTACGCAGGTATAGGTGAGTGGTCCGAGCACTACTTATCAAGTGTATATATCGTACATGTGGCTACCTTCGCGATAAGCGTTACCTGCCTGATTCTGACCCTTCATACTGGGCTCGGAATTGAGAGAGGGGGGTTAATCCTCGGCCTGCTGCCTCCGGCCTCGATGAAAGATAGTCGTTGGTTCTTGTTCGCACGCGTAAGTAGTGACGATCAACTGGACAATACAAGCACGGACAAACAACTGTCTGATATTCAACAACGAGTTGATGATCTGTCCGGTAGTGTTGTTGAACAAGTAGAACGTGCTGAATCGGGTGCCCAGATGGATCGTGAGTCGCTTAACGAGATCTTGGAAATGGCAAGGAACGATGAATTCGATGTATTAGCGATCTGGAAACTAGATCGGTTGACTAGGTCTGACCCTTGGGAGGGCATTAACTACCTACGGAAGCTCCGTCAACACGATGTCATTCTGTACTCTCATAACCATGGATTCTTCGATTGGGATGATCGGAGAGACTTTGAGATCATGGTCCGTGAAGTACTATTCTCAAGGGAATGGTATTCTCGAATCAAAGAAAACGCCGAGGATGGTCAACTCAAGCATCTCAAACAGGGGAAATACCCATTTGGACAGCCTCACTGGGGATACACAACCGACGATGAGAAAAATATTCGTCTTACCGATCAAGGAGAAAGTATCATCCCAGATCTCTTCAAGCGTTACGCGGAGACGGAGAATAGGGCAGAAGTGAGACGCCGAGTGAATGCTAAACACGCACTTGGAGAAGACGATCGGCTCACAGATAGCCAAATAAAGACGATACTTGAGAGTCCGCTTTGCTTGGGACAGCTGACGCTGAAAGGACAGGTGATAAACACGAAAGAAGACCTCCAATGCGTCTCCAAGAGGAAATTCAATGAGGTGCAGGAAATCTTGGAAGACCGCCAACCGACCACGGTTGAAGGTGAAGTGTGCCCTGAACCAATCGAACGGGCTGAAAAGAGGTTCGGGCCTGAGTTCATCGGGAACCTCTTTGACACACTGAAAACGGTCTGCCCGGAATCTGGCTGTGACGGGTCATTAGAGGAGACGGATTCAACGAGAACGGTTCGGAATCACATCCTCATCGAGTACACATGTGAACAGTGTGACTACAAGGGTCCACTCTTTGATCAGCAGGAGATCGACAAACTGGATGCGACCATCCCACTCGCCTGCCCCTTCTGTGTTTCCGTAGACGACGTCACCGGAGAAAAAATATCGTCGTCTACTCTCGAGTACCTCTACACCTGCGCTCACTGCGAAAATAAGTTTGCGGTCAACGTCCCGCCGAACAAGTATCAGCGAGCGTTTGAGCGTCCCGAAGTCGCCTTCCGATGGGATCCAAACAAGACTCAGTCGTCTGCGGACGACCACGATGTTGCTCCTGAGGATACTGCGTTCGTGTGGGGCATGGAAATAATGTCTGGTGGTGACAGTGCCTCCCATGATAACAAACAAACAGATGATAGTGACGATGATGACGATCCAGCAACACCACTGAATCAGGTAGACTGAAAGAACGTTTTAGGCTATTCACGTGCTTGAACGCGCGTTTCGTTCTTGTGCAGGAGTTCATATATCTGGCTGGTGGTCATTGCTGAGATCTTGATTCTTGAGCCAGACTGTTTCTTTGGCGATCCCCGCAGCGTCTCCAGCATCAGCAAGCGTGACTCTCTGGCTGTGGCTTTGGGAAACATGATACATGCAAGCAGCAGCGATACTGACTGGACTGCCAGTCATCTCAGATGCTGACTCAGCCAATCTCTTCGCGTCTCTTTCTGCTTCTTTCGGTGTACCGAGTTGAGTACTAAGAAACGGAATATACGAGACCGTCGATACGAGAGGGCTTTCTAACTGGCAGACTTTTCCTAAAGCTTGATATCCAGTTCGCAACTGCTGTTCAGTGATGTCACACGCATCAGCGACAATTGATAACGGACGGGGTTGTTCAAGTTGTCTGAAAGTAGTGTAGACCACTGCTGCAATCCCGTGATTTACACTCCGTCCCCGGAAATACTGCTGTTCCCACGCGTCAGTGAGTAACTCTGCTGCTCGGATACAAGCATCTGTCTCCCCATTGAGTGATTGCACTCTTTCTTCACTGGTCTCAATCATCTCAATGAGCGCGCTTTCCGAGGAGTCCACTGCCGTTACAGTTTCGGACCACTCTTTTTGAGCTGCTTGCTCTGTCCCTGAAGACGAGTCAAGTGACTCGGTTATGAAATCTGTCTCGATAGACTCACCATCGTCTGTGATCACAAAATTGCAGTCCTGGCAGATTGATTTGTTACCCTGAACTGTCTCAATTTGAACGGAGTCACAGAATGGGCAAGTCAACTGCGAATCGGACGCCATTACTTGCTGTCCTCCTCACGGTACGCTCGATAGTCCCTGAGTATTCGGTCTGCCTTTGATTGTTTTCGCGCTGGATCCATTTCCTTCTGGGCACGTTTGAATCTCAGACGTGTCTCGGATACCTTCTCGAATAATTCGTTGTCCATCAACTGGTACTCCTCTACTGTCTGCTCAAAGTCCGCTATCTGGTAGTGACCGATGTACAATTTGTTTCGGAGGATCTTTCCTATTGACTGGCGACACCAAGATTCTCCATCCTTTGTCGTGTCGCCTCGCTCATTCAATAGGAACGCTACCTGTGGCATCGAGCGTTCTTCGATATACAATTTGAAGATCAGGCGGACCTTCTTAGCTTCATCCTCATCAATGACGAGCGTCCCGTCATCAGCTTTCTGATAGCCCAATGGCGGTCGTTTATTTGGCCATTTATTCTCTTGGGCAAGTCCGTACATCCCCATTTTCACACGCTGACTGGTGAGATCAGATTCTAGTTCAGCGGCGGAGGCAAGATTGCGAAAATTGAATCGCCCAACAGGATTCGTCGTGTCGATGAATTCCGTGACGCTGTGTAGTCCCACTCCTAATGCGTCGAGTTCTTCCTCAGTCTTCACCAAGTCTACGAGAGAACGACAAAACCGGTCCAATTTCCAAAAGACGACGACATCGAACAGTCCTTGGTGGGCTCGTTTGAGCATCGATTGGAACTCGGGTCGCTCGGTATCTCGGCCGGATTCTGCTTCATCGGTGAAGACAAACACAACATCCCAATTACCTTCTTCACAGAGCTTCCAGCATCGTCGTATCTGTTCGTCAATAGAATAGCCAAACCGTTGACTGTTTGACGACGTTCGAGCGTAGATGGCTGCTTCTAGTTCCTCCTCTGGCTCCCCACCACGCGTATTGGTCGGCTGAACTGGAATGCTCTCGTTCATTCTCTCGCTCCGTGGAGATGCGGCGCTTGTAGCCTAACCAACTCTTCTGAGGCTGCACACTGGGGACAGAGCGGCTGACTAGCCTTGTTGAGGTCTGCTGTGATATCATTCGCCTCAAACGATGTGGAGCAGTTCGGACATTTCCACGACTGAACAGTGTACTCTTCAGCCAAGTCAGGATACTTTTCGGCGAGTATCGGCGTCAGCTTCGCATTATCATGCGCTACGAGATATGTTTCAACTTTGTTGCGAGGATACGAGTCGCAGTTCGGGAGAAATTCTTGAGGTCCGAGATCGGCGTGGGGTAAATCGCCTTTCCCACAGCGTTCGCGGTACGAGCAGTACTCACATTCCCAGTCCTGCTCTGGGTTGCCTGGTGGGAGTTCGTCGTCGAGACGATACTCTGTGTGAGAGCTGGCCCATTCGAGGACCGTCTCCTGCCAGAATTCGGGGTCAAATTCTACGTGAAAACTCTTCATTTCGAGCGTTTCGCGCGATACGTAGATGAGAATGCCCTTCGAAAGTTTTTGATCCGTTTTCTTCGAGAGCCCTGCAAGATACGCGTGCAACTGGGCGCAGTGATGGGTGTTTGGTGAATCCTTGTATTCCAATGATGACGTAGATTTCACCTCTGTCGGCACCAGTGGGGTACTGTCTTTGTCGACGAGTACCGGATCAGTCACGCCTTTGACTCGAACTTCACGGCCATCCATCTCGGCTGTGAAGTCAATCCACATTGAATTGCGCACATAGATCTGGTCGGTACCGACGACATCCTGCAAAAATGGTAACACGACATCTTCCTCGATACGTCGGCCGGTCCAGAGAATCCCTTCTGCGTCATCTTTTTCTTCGGGTGCATTTTCCTGCCTGTAGTAGATTTTCCGGTGGCACTGGAGGAGTTTACTTGGACTGTGGCGCTCCGGTGATGGAACTGCGCTTGGACCGTTGAAATACGGCTTACCGTCACGGATATTCTGTCGAAATTCCCGATTCTGATACCATTCCTTGAACTGCGCTGCCGTAATACCGTCGAGCAACTCGTTGACTCCATCCCCATTGTCTGTGATGTCTCGTGAGCTGTTGGGATCATCGATTGCCATTCAGCCAACATTCTGGGACAGACAAACATAATCAATGGCCGATTGGAAAATTCTGATGCATGTACGAATGAGTTCTACTGCCGATAAAAGGTTTCAATCGCCGGTTGACTGAGGTTCAGTACAAGCGCAGCCAGATCGAACAGCGGGCCCTTTTGAACTGTTTGTCGCATTGGGTCATAGACGATTACCTCCGCACTGTTCAGTGTTGGCAGATGAGTCTGTGACAATGCATTGTAGACGTTCTTATACGGTTCTCCACTTACGTATTCGACTGCAATTCCATTCTCTCTGGCTGCTATTTGTTGTGCAAGCAGACGGGTGGAAACCGTTTCAGATTCTTCTGTTTTCTCAAGATATTCGATTACGCAGCGACGGCGTGACGCACGGAGAGCGTGCAGAAGAATGGATAATTCCTCCTCGATGGCTCCTATTTCTTCTGGTTGATCACTCTGATCTGTCATACCGAAGGGTGCGCGATCACGCTCGAGTGTTGTCGAAACGAGACTTTCGGGTGGTTGCCTGCTATCTTCATTGGCTGAGACTAATGGGAGGAGGCATCTAAATGGTTTCGAGTCAACTACAGATGCTAATAGACGCCATGGTTGACTTAGCGCGTTTTGGATAATCTAACCCCGTCCAGAACCAGTATGCGCTTAGACGCGGATTGGATGTCGCGTGCTGATGATCGTATTTTGGAGTACCTCTTAGAATGCGGACCGGATACACCTAAAGAGATGGCAGAGGATGGTCGCGTTCGTTTTTCTCGTCAGCATATCAATGCTCGGTGTAAGAAACTTGTTTCATACCAGCTGTTGGTCCATTTAGGCAATGGCGTCTATGATCTCACCGAAAAGGGAGAGAAGTATCTTGATGGGGAATTAGATGTGCGAGAATTAGAATCTAGATAACCCTTTTGTTAGCCAAATCTGTTTTTATACCCACAGGCGTTGGTTAATTCTGATCATTCCGCTAATCCTATCATTCGACTTCAATTATATCGCCGTCTCCGTCCTAGAGACGCTCCCAGACTTCAGACAGCAACTCCTGCGCTTAACTCCTACGGGACGGAATGATACCGCGAAACGAAGCGTCGGTCGTCATGGTGGGTGGTGGGGCGCGAGAGAACGTACAACTACCAGACATCGATACGGCGGTTGAATACCTCAAAAAACAATGACGGCGAGGTACCGTTCGGGTTCGATTGACCCTCAGCTTCGTTCACACGCGTCGGAAGTGGTCATACACCCGCTCTGTCGTCTGGATGGTCCGGTGACGGAGCCGGTTCCGAACGTCGTACATCGTGTTCCCTTTTTGCTCGTGGAGCATTCGAAAAGCGACGCTGTGCCGAAGCGCGTGCGGCGTCACGTCCTCTGGATTGCGCCGGCCACCCTCGACGTCGAACGGTTCGATCTCGGCCTCGACGGCTACTTTCGAGAGCATATTTCGAACCGCCTGCGTAGTCATTCGATCCGACGATCGTGACGGGAACAGTGCCTCGGTCTCTTTCCACCGCGAGTTGAGGTAGGAGGAGATCGTCCGCGTCGTATCAGCATCGAGCCCAATCGTCACTGCACTCGGGCTGGCGTCAGTCGGGTAGTCCTTCTGGATGTCTGCGGGAAGGTAGAGGTCGTTCTTGTCGTTCCGGAGCATTCCAACGTCGACGTCGACGAGCTCGCCGACGCGGAGGCCGGCGTCGTAGAGCAGCGTGATGATCGCTTCGTTGCGTGCTTGGAGATAGTCGGCCCCGCACTGGTAGCACGCCGACCGTAGCGCTTCAACTTGCTCCGGCTCCAGCCATACTTTTGCCTGAACTTTGGAGTTTGCAGTGTCGGCCATTATGAGGAACTCTCCTTATAAACAAGACGTGCTGAGGTCCCTTTGAACTTTGGACTCTGTTAATAGAATCCTAAGTTGAGTCTGTTCCGACCTGTCGAACAAGTCGTACGTACTTTTTTATGGGGTCTCTGAGTGCGCTCATCTCTGTTACACTGAGCTACGAGCAGGGGGAGGCCTGGTGGAGTCCTGCACCACACAAGTCTAGCCCCTCGTACTGACCGTGGGTCAGCGACAGTTCTTAGGTACTACACCGTGTAGTACTTTCTATGAGCACAGACAACGACGGCGAGGGTGAAACGACCCGAATCACCCGGAAGGGACAGGTCACGATCCCGAAAGAGCTCCGTGCGGAATTTGGTCTGGAGGAAGGTGATGAAGTTCGGTGGGAGAAGGCCGAAGACGGAATTCGCGTCAGAAAAGCAACGCAGTCGGCAGGACGTGGCATGCTCGTTGATGAGGATGTCTCCGAAGAAAAGCGTGAAGAGATGGCAGAAGAGATGGAAGCTGAGATCCGCGAAAAGCGACAGTCTGAGTGGCAGCCGTGACCCGTTATACCGCCGATGGTGTCGCGATGGCACGGTATCTCGTTGATCAACTCCCACCAGCTGCAAACGAGGTCTTCGAGCGAGCCGAACAGGGCGTCGACGTGATCGAAGCACCAACGATTGCGGTCACTGAGGCAATCTGGACAGCGGTCAACAAGGAAGATATCGCTGGTGTTTCGGTCGATACAACGCCGAACGCTGTCCTGCGCGGTCTCGTGAACGACGGCCCCATCCAGATCGCTGCAGCCGACGAACAAGATCTCGCCGTGTGTGGGAGTCTTATCGATCACCACACGATGCACGATGCCCTGCTCATCGCAAATCACCGAGTTCGGGGGACAGAAGCCATTCTCACGAACGACCGGGAGTTCGGTAGCGAGACTACGATCTGGGAGTAGTCTTCGCCGAAACACTCTAGGAACAGTAGCTAGTCAGTCTGACACAAGCACCGATGACTGACCGCGATACACAGACTGCCACGAGGCAGATTCGAGCAGAAATCGTCGCAGCCCTCGATCTCCAAACGTTCGTCCCGACAGCCCACACTGACTCGGAATACCTTCGTGCCGCTCTCGAGGCTGGGTTCGACGTCGCCGACCTCGCCACTGCCCACGAGGTTTCGAAACGGACGATCTATCGGTACATCGATCGTCACGAGATCGACCACGAACAGCCACCGAAAAACGGTCCAGCGCGCCAGCTCTGGAACACGCATCCGAGCGCCGTCTCCGGTGATGACTGATGGCTGCGACTGAGACCTCTTCTGAAACATCGGACCATCTTGACCCCGAACTCGTCGATACGATTCGGGACATCACAGAAGGCGATCTTCTCATGGTCAATGACGATACCCGAACGTGGGAAGTCACCGATGTCTCTGAGCAGTCCATCGATGCGCCGGATGACCCGCGCCAGTCCAAGCGTGTTTGCCGTCTCTCAGGTCGAAATGCTGTGTTCTCTCTGGAACACGTGGCATACTCAGAGCATCACGAAGCCACATTACAGGCCCTCGAAACCACTGATTGGGTCGAGGCAAATCGCACCGTCGAGGTGCAGGATATCGAGATTCTCGACAAGCAAGTTCCGTGGGTCGTCGTGACCAGCGGTGCGGGCAAATACCACTTCCCGGATCCACAGGCAGCTGCGTTCGGGGAGGCAGCCCCGGCCTGTGGCGGCGGGAACCAGGGCGCCGACTATCGTATCGCTCGCATCAGTGCGGTGGTCCCTGCGTATTCGGGCTGCAAGAACTGCGTGCGCCACGAGAAGCCAGTCGAAATTGAACCAGTCGCATGCCCTGAGTGTACGAAAGTTCTCTGCACTGGCCTTCTCCAGGGTGTGTGCTCCACTGCTGTTGATGGAATGTCGATCGTCTGTCCGGCGTGTGGCTTTGAGGGCGTTGTCGATGTTGCGATAAGGACGTGATCCTCTTTGCACCGGTGATAAACGGCTGAACCCGGGGAGTCTGCTGATGAACAGTCTCTCTGTTGGATATATCGTATGTTGCTATATCGACTCCTCTCCCATGAGATTGTGAATAGTGTATCTGCATACGTGATATGGATACATGATCTAGATACAATATACGTGTATGTGGTGTGAATACTGACTAACAACCTGCAATACAAAACCGCTACTTAGAACTGCGTTTCTTGCCGTTCAGTGAACGTTTCATAGCCTGCTTCGCCGGCCTCGATGAGATCGGGCCGTACCTCGTCAAGTCCCGCTCGCACGAGCAGACCCAGGACCGAGCCTCGACTCTCTGAGTCAGCAGGGTCTCTGTCGAGGTGCTCGCGCAGGTCTGATCCCACGTCGTCCAGTTGTCCAGCCTCGTCGAGACCGCGGATCAGCGCTGCAAGGTTTCGGTCGCGCATCGTGAGATTCGTCGGGACCTCACCAGCATCGAGCTCTTCGTAGACATCGGCGATGTATTCTTCCAGTGCTGGCTCGTCTACCGTCTCCGGCTCTTGCTGAGGCTCGCTCTGGTGTCGCTTCTGTTCTTTCGACTGTTCGAGTAGCTCTTCGGGATCGCGGTCGTCAGTAGTGTCACTCATCGATCTGTGAGTTGAGTCAGCAACTGCTCGGTGTTCGCACTGTAGGCTTCTCGGGCACGCTTCCCAGTTGAATAGAGCTCGTCATCGGGGACGGCGTAGAGCGTCCGGCCGTTGTTCTGGTTGTTCCCGATGTCGGCAGTCTTCGTCACGGGCTCGCCGACGATCTCTGGGTACTCTTCGGTCACGTACTCGACGAACGACTCCGAGAGCGTCTCTTGACTGCTGATGATCGTCGGGATGACCAGTGCGATATCGAGGTCGACGTCGAGGTCGGTACTGATCTCCTCGAGCGTCGCGTCGAGTTTCTGGAGCTGGTCGCGCTCGAAGGCACCTGGTTTCAGCGGCGCAACGACGTTCCGGGCTGCGAAGAGCCCATTGAGTGCGATGTTGTCTTCTTTGCCGGGCAGGTCGAATACGACGAGGTCGTATTGGTCAGCAACGAGGTCCTCGACAAACCCATCGAGTTTCTGGTAGCGTTCCTCGAGCGGAACGTTCGCGAGGTTGTTGTCGGCGCCGCCTAGTCCTGGATCGGCTGGGATGAGATCCGGTCCCTCGTCGGTCGGGAAGGTCATCCGGTCCAGCAAGTCGTCAATATTGTCCCGGAGGAATTCCCAGTCGTCTCCGAAGACCGCTGAGATCGGGGCGTCGATTGAGACGCCGCCGTCGGTTGTCGTTTCTTCGTCGACGATGGAGATGCCGAAGTGTGTGGCCAGGTCGTTCTGGGTGCCGGCAAGATCAACCAGGAGGACCTCGTGGCCCATGTTGTGTGCAGCAACGGCGATATGGGCGGCACTGGTCGTCTTCCCGACGCCACCTTTCTCGACGTAGGTCGCTGCCCGTTGCACTGATGCCATATACAGATACTGTATACATATCGGGGATACAAATAACTACGTCAGACATTCGCCCTTGGACTTGAGAAGTACAGAAAGCAGTACTGAAACGCTTGGAAACAGTGCTAGTCTTGATTCAGACCAGCATCAGCGTATTTCGTGTGGGTACTAGCCTTCACACAGCAGATCGACGTGGTCGGCGTCGCTGATCTGAATCTGGATCTCTCCAAGTTTGTCGTAGGTTCGCTCTTTACCGAAAATCCGGTAGAGGTTCCCTTTCTCGAGGTCCAGCTCTGGGTCCCACACCACGAACTTTCGGGCATCCTTGCCCCAGCTGGAATCGTCACCGAGGATGCCCTTCTGGTGTGGCTGGTGCGTACTGACGTCCTCGATGTGGTTCACCCACGCTTCCACCACGATATACTCATCTTCCCCGTGAACGTCCGCCAGCTCTTTCTCAGGCCACTCTGCGGACATCTTACTGCTCCTCCGAGTACGTGACTGTCACACCACTTGCCATCTCCACTCGTCGGTGAGTCGCACCACACCAGCGACACGCGGCTTCACCGTAGCGATGCCGATCCAGATTGCCGCACGAGGTGCACTGGCCGAGCTCACTGATCTCGAGACTGCCGTAGTTGGCCGGGCACACGGTGGTGACAACTCCGCCACGCACGACGAAGAGCACGTCAGACGGCGAGTACAGTCGTGCCATATCTGCATCTCGTTCCGGTGCCTCGACGGGAATTGATCGATGCCACGCTGTTTCGATGTCCAGTTCCGCAGTGACCGCACGCTCGGACCAGCGCTCGCGTGCGTGGTCCGTAATCGGAATAGGACTGGTATTCTGACTGCGTCTATTACTGCCAGCGATCGCGGAAGTTGTCGTGAACATGACGCACTTAGATAGATGGGTGATGGGATTGTTAAACCGGGTAAATCGGTGTATTAGGTGTGCTACCCCAAATCCACCATAATGATCAAATCCTATATATCAGGAGATTTGGTAAGCATACCTCAATTCGCGCGCGATTCGTGTGCGCGCCAATGGAGCATCCCCCCCTTCACCAAGGGGTGATCCCAAGCATCGCGCTGGTCGCGCGCGCTTCGGCGAGGGGGGTGGCCAGACACCCCTCCCTTCACGCGCGTTAATCGCGCACGATTAAGACAAAGTGGAGTTAAGGGGGTATAGAACCCCTCTAAAGCCGATTCCTTAACAGTCTGGATGTTGATATGCGGCCGAATTTTGGCCGGAACTCACATATAAGCAAATGCAGTGTCGTGGTCAGAGACCACACGATGGTTCCTATGACGTTTCCACTCATTGACGGCCCCATACTCTACGATAATCCACACAATCCCGTGGCAGCGTTGTGGTCGGTTCTAATGACTGTCTGCCAGTCGTGCTACTCTCGAACTTCCAGCAGTTCTCCTTCAACGTAGTCCTCTCCGGTCAAGGTCAGGTGGTATGCGTCTTGCCCGTCTCGTTCATCTACCTTCTCTAGATGACTGTTTCCTACCTGGTTTGAGAGATCGCGGGAGACGTTGGCTCCGAGACTGATTTTTGCATCCTGTGCTCGCTCCTCGATCTCTGGCCTGGTGAAGTCTGACTGGTCTTCATGATATTCGAGATACCACCCAACGATGAGTGCCGAATCCTGTTTTGTTGGGCCGTCAGCCTGCTTGTAGTATTCTGTCAGTGAGCGAGACTTCCCGGCGCCTGAACTGGCGGTGCTAGGGTCTGGGTTCTGTGCCGTTGGCGAGTCACCGGCAGTTTCGCCTGAGCCATTTGCAACTGCCTCAAGCGTCTCGTCGTCTACATCCCCGAGATAGTCCTCACGAAGGCTCTCAAACCACGTTTCAGCATCATCTATCGGCCCTTCTGCCTCAACAGTGATGTCTCCAACAGTGACTCGGAGGTGCAACGTCTCGTTCTCTGACTCTTCTGCCATATTCGCTAGCTGTTATTCTTTGCATATATATGTTTGTAAGATGCTACGCTTGCAATTCACCAACTCCTTGTATATGATCCGATTGTAGCTATTCCAGAGGACACGGTTTTTATAGCATCGACTATTCCAAGGTCCAAGTAAGATTTATACAGGCAGGTCAAATACTAGACTCCAAGCGTGTCAGATAATCAGCTATCGTTCGATGATCTTCTCATCGATGAAGAGGAAGTCAGTGAGACGCTCCTCACGGAGACACTCATTGACTACGTCAGAATCGGCGACGAGAGCGGAAGTATCGTCCCCCAAGAAGCCTACGAGAGCCTCACTAACCGGAAGAAGGTCGTTGTCGCTCTCCTTGCCCAGCACGCACTCGAGGGGCTGGAGATGACCGACCAGCAGTGGCTGACGCCAACGGAGATTGCCGAAAAGAGCGGCATCAAGAAGAACTCGGTCTACCCCGCTGTTCGGGAGCTGGACGACGATGGTGTCGTAGAGAGTGACGACGGCTCCTATCGAATTCCAACACACAGCCTCGAAACCGCCAAGCGAGATCTTGAACCGGGGGACGACGAATGAGCGATACCGAAGACGTTGAAACACGAATCGCAGAACTCGAGTCCCGAGTGAGCGAACTTGAGCAACTCATTCACGATGGACAGGCAGGTAATGATGTAACTGGTATGCGAGAATTTGTCGAAAAGTTCGGTCCAGATACGTACGTTGAGCGAGCTCTCGCGATTGCGTACTATCTTGAGCAGTACCAGGGCCAAGAGAATTTTACACGAGCCGATCTCGAAGACGGATATCGAACGTGTCGCGCTCAGAAACCGGCTAATATGAGTGATGTCATCAATAATCTAGAAGACAAGGAATGGGCGATGAAAGATGGAAAAGATGGCCAGTCGAAGCTCCGGCGGCTCACGGGTTCTGGCCTTGCGAAGGTGGAAGAGGTGATTGACGATGGCGCTTGAGGACCGAATTCAGGACGAGATGTATGTTGACACAGAATCCCTACTCGAAGACGAGTTTGAACGGGCGAAAGCACTGTTCGATATCTACGAAGACAACACCATTGCGTTAGCCGACGATGTGACGGACCTTGGCCCCACTGAGCGGATTCTAACCCGCCTTGTTGCCCAACAGTATGTCGCAGAGGCCGACGACGATCCGGTGCCGTCTCTCTCGTACGACTACTTCTACGAGCGGATTGACAAGGGCAACAGTACTGTTCGAAACTACTTCAGCAGTCTTGTCGACGACGGACTCGTTGTGAAAGCCGAAGAGCAAGGAGAACACGAGCTGGTTGTCGAGCGGCTTGATGATGTCCTCGATCGTATCGAATCCGCACTCAGTACAGACGAGGATTAATCGTCTGCACCAATTTGAGAAAGGCTGGTCTTCGTCACGTCGACGCCCTTTTCAGCGAGATACTGTGTACTCTCTCGGCCCCAATCCTCCTCCCCAGAGCCTTTCGTGAGGACGATGTAGACTGTTGCATCACCCAGCGGGCGCATCGTCCGTCCAGCTCGTTGGCCAGTCTGCGATCGCGACGATCCCATCGTCGACGCGAGAATGGCGACCTCGGCGTCGGGGAGGTCGATCCCTTCGTCACCGACCCTGGAGATGATGAGCGAATCGAGACCGCCATCACGGAATGCATCGTAGATGCGCTCGCGTTCGTCGTGGTTGGTGTCGCCGTAGACGAACGGAAGATCAAGATCCTCGGCGAGGTCCTTCCCCTGTTTGATCCAGTCGACGAAGATGAGCGTCTTCTGGTCGGGGTGGCGGTCGAGCAGTGCATTGACGACGTCGTGTTTCTTCGGGTTCCGAGCGGCCTCGATGAGGCGCTTGCTTCCCGAGGCTCGTTGGTACCGCTCACGGGCACTATCGCTGGCCCACGGAACGGGGATGAGCTCCACTTCGGGCTTCTCAACCCACCCTTCAGCGAACAGCGAGCCCCAGTCGGTGCCGATCGGCGGCCCAATGAGCGTGTAGATCTCCTTTGGGTCCTCGGCTTCACGGACTGGCGTGGCTGAGAGCCCGAGCCGGGCTTTTGACTGAATCTCTCGGAAGCGCTTCCAGGTAGAGGCCACGGAGTGGTGGCATTCGTCGGCAATGACGAGTCCCCAATCGCGCTCGTTGAACAACTCACGATGGCGGCTCATCGCCGCCGTGTCGTACGTAGCAATCGTCACCGGCCGTATTTGCTTCGTGCCACCGTGATACTGACCAATCTGTCGGCCGTTGAGCGTCGTTTTTCCGGTCAACTCGTCTTCCCACTGCTGGGCGAGCTCGCGGTTTGGAACGATGATCAGCGTCTCGCCGCCGATCGCCGCCATCGCACCCAGCGCTGCGATGGTTTTTCCGCTGCCAGACGGCCCGACAAAGACACCGCCTCGGCGGGCTGTGAACTGGTCCACCCACTCTTCTTGGTAGTCTCTGAGTTGGATATCATCGGCGAGTGCAACATCGAGCGATGCACCTTCATCGAGTCGGCGCTCGTCGATAACTGGATAGCCAGCATCGTAGAGAGTTTCTTTGACGCCGGCTGCACCGCCCTGTGTGACGCGCAGTTCGGTATCTGAAAGGAACTGGCTGTAGTGGTCGCCATACTCGAGCTTCCGCTTGGCAACGTTCTCGAAAACATCTGGGTCGGCCGCTTCGAGAACGATGTATCCGTCAGAGTGTGTGCGCAAGCGGAACTGATGGGCACGGTCCCAGTCGTCCTTGATCCGGCTCTCGAACCCACCGTCCCACTGGTCTTCGCCGATAAGCACGATCAGGTCCCCTCGAAGTGCGTCAAACGAATCATAGGGTGCATTCCAGATGTCTGTCTGGTCGATTTTGTAGAGATACCCATCACCAGTGGAGTCGACGAGATGCGCTGTCTGAGCGAGGGTCCGCTGACTCTTGTCGGTTGGAGAGTCGATGACGACTTCGCGGCGGCTTGGGAAGAAGAGGACGTGTTCTTCGGGTTCTTCCGGGGATTGGCTCGTGGCAGAATCACTAGACTGGTCCGCGTTTTCTGCACCTTCCTGCGGAGGTGTGTCGGCCACCATCGTCCCCTCGGACTCCAGCGTCACCCACTGGGGACCATACCACACTTTGGCCCGGCCACCGACCTGCCGTGCGTCTAAGACTCCTTCCTCGACGAGGTCATTGAGCTTCTTACGAGCTGTCTCTCGTGAGCAGCCGGTTGTGGTAGCGATATCACTCGTTGTGACGAACGGTCTTTCTGCGTGAACCGCTGCGACAGCTTTCCTAATTTCAGCGATAGGAAACTGTGTGTTTGTGGTCATTATATTCTGATATCCGTTGTCGTTACTTGATTCTGTTACGTGCCAAGTGCATAGTTCTTTTGGTTGATATCTTATATAACCTCACAACTTAACCAACAAGCGGGCCCATAAACGGAATTGTTGGTTAACAATCGAGGGCTCATCAGAAAAGCCAGCTATTGCTCAGTGAACGGGGTAACGCAATCAGCAGATAGGAGGGGATCTACTCGTCCGACAAGAGCCGTTCAGCTGCCTGCTGAAGCTGTGGGCCACCAATCGTGTAGCCGCCATCTGCATCTGTGATAAGACCCTCATCAGCGAGGTCTCGAACGCCCGGCTTGACAGTCCCTTCCTTGACTCCGCTCAGGTTGCTGATCTCTGACGGACCGACAGTCGATGATTCGATGACGCCACGAATTTCCTTGGCTTTCTGTGCCGTCAGCGTCACCAAAATTCTCTCCTCTGAATTCAGGTCTTTGTATCCGTCAGTGGGATAGAAGCTCCCACTATCCTGATCGATCTGCAGGTAGGGCTCAAGGAGATTGCTGACCATTTCACGATTGATTGCATCACCATCAACAAAGATGTTGTCTAGCGGGTCGTCTTCGGGGTTCTCATCAGACATTACGAATCAACGTGGCCGCCGCCGTTGTATAATTGTTGCCACAAACTCATAATACGATAACCACTTTAATGCTCATACGGCGAGTCCGCACCGATATGCCGTCATTTGATGACCTACTCGACAGTGTCTCTGAGGAGCCAACTGATACGGACATTATCGGCCTCGCAGGATACTACCTCCGAGAGGTTGAAGATGAACATCCGTTTGCCACGAAGCAAATTCGAGGTGTTGTGGAGCCTTCGCTTCGGGCGGTCAACGGTGACTCAGTCGGAACCTTTCCGAGTCTGCTAAGAGAGAAGGGATATTTCCAGCGCCGAGACCAGCAGTGGGATCTCACAAAAGATGGACTAGAGTACTACGGTGAGATGGTGTCACTGCCAAGCGACACCGAAGCACCGCGGCCAGACGACGACCTGTTCATCAGTGCTACCCCGCCAGATGATGACTTCTATCCTGCACTGGTTGACGATATCAACCGCAGCTATCAACACCATGTCTACGATGCGACGATGGTTCTGACACGCAAGTTGTTCGAGAACCTCATAATCGAGCTTCTCCGCTTGCGCTTGGGAACCAGCGACCATCTAGAGGAATTCTATATCCCCAGCCAGGGCCGGTTCCAACCCTTCTCGGAACTCACCGAGAACTTCAGTGAGCACCTTGATGATTTCAAGCCATATGACCCAAACCTGGATGCGTCGTTCGTCAACCAGTTAGACAAATTCCGGACTCGAGCAAACGCAAATGCTCACTCAATTCAGGTCGATCTCAGTCAGGGAGAGATTGAGGCCCTGAGTGAGGATGCAAATGCGTTGGCAACTCGGCTCTTCCGACTCCATGAACAAGCGAAGTTAGATGCTGATCGAGGTAATTAGCCAATATGGTTCGTGGCAACCGACATCTTTCACGTGGTTTTGCTTCGTACCAAATTACTTGTGATGGGGCTCCTGAAAACAGTTACTCGTCATCACCGCGAGCCTCTTCAAGGAAATCTATCGCGAGGCCAATAGAGTGCCCTTTGATGTAGTACCCGCCATGCTCGTCGTCATTGGCAACGAAATCAGCGCCACCGTAGTTCTTGATCGTGCTGTCACTGGGATTCATCCGCTCTGCGAATCCAGTTGCTGAATCACCGAGTTCATCTTCCTCGATGATCTCCAGCTCGAGAGCAACACGACGAGCTAGGAGCCGTGCCACGAACTTCGGCTTGTTGTTGAGATCATGGTAGCCTGAGCGGGTAACGACCTCTCCAGTGTCGCCATCGACACCGACCACACCCTCGATTGCGTCGGCGAGTCGCTCACGATTGACTGCATCCTTATCGACAACAACGCGTTCTAGTGGGTCGTCTTCGCTATCACTCATCGTCGTCACCGTCTTTTCGGAGATCGTCGACCAGCATCTGGATATAGTCGTATGCGTCTTCTTTTCCTGGTGCCCGGACGGCCGTTGTGCCTGACGAGCCAGTTCCTCTTGAGTCAAGATAGACATCTTTCTCGGCCTGTTTGTGGATGGCAGTCCAGCTATCAATATCAAGCCCAGATTCACTGAGCCCTTCTTTTAGTTCGGTTGTTCTGATGCGGCCAAGATCATGGACCTCCTCAAGAACGGTAAGGGTAACAGCCGCCCCATTCAGAAGACGTCCTCCAATAGAATCCCCGAGGAGTTCCGTATTGCCGATAATCTCTGGGAACTCTTCGACGTCTCCATCTTCGACCCTCCCAGTCTTCAGCACTCGCTGCAGTTCAGCATCTGTCGCATCTACTTCATCGAAGAGGGAATTCGACTCTCCCGCATCGCTGTCTGCCGTCGCTTCTGTTGTAGCTACCTGCTCAACAGTACCGCCATCTGTGGGGCTACCAGTCGGTTGCTGGGGCCCAGCAGGCCCGACAGCGTCGTAGTCTTCAACGAACTCTGCGAGAGCATCAAGCACCTCTGAGTACGGTTCATCTTCCGCAGCGGAGACCTCAGCTTCGATGGGACCATCTTGAAATGTGATCTGAATGTCCATCTATCTGATGAGCAGATGGTAAGCATATGAATCTAGGTGTTGGCTTAGTATTCGATGTTCATCCAGCAGTTGTGTCTGCGAAATCAGCCAACAGGCTAGTGATATAAATAGAAAACTCTCATTGCAACGACCACATGGATATTCACGTTTCTCTCCGGCATGGCCCTCTGGAGGTCGAGATCGACGCTGACAGCGAGGACGACTATCAATCGGAGTTGCTGGACCTGCTGGAGTTTCTCGAAGAGTACGAGGAGAGGTTTACTGACCTGGATCCTCAATCAGGTGAATTAGAGAGCGAGGTAGATGATGGCAACGGAGTTAAGAATGGTGACGATGATCATGATGGCCAAGCCTCGATGGACGTGTTTACTGGAGGGAACGATGCCAGTGAGGAAGAGCAGGCTACTCCCGGGAAGAGTAGCACTACAGCAAATGAGGAGGCTGAGATTGCGTCGCTCGCAAAGAAGGCTGATGCTTCGGTCAAGCAACTGCGTGATTTCGTAGATATTGATTCGACCGGAGAGGAGCCACCATTCATTGTAGCAGAGACCGACAATTTTGGAGAGAATAAGACTCGCCGTCAGTTCATTGGGTCCTTGATACTACTCGCCGTCTGGGACAAATGCTACGAGGAAGATCGCATGAAGTCGTCGACACTGAAAGATGCCCTCGAGTTCTCTAATATCGATTCAGACAGTATGTACAATATGTACAACTTAGACGATGCCGAGGGACTTTTCGACAAAACCGGTCGTGGGGGTAGGGCGACAGTTAAATTGACTCGTCCCGGACAGCGAGAAGCGTACAAGAAACTTCGAAACCTGCTTGAGTTGGAGTAAATGACAACTATATTGTTACCGTCGAATACTCGTTGTATTAGTAGAAATGGATTTTGACCGACTACCGGAGATTGATACGATTTTAATCGGTATCATTGTCCTTTTTGCTGCCGCTCTTGTTGTAATCCCGATTGCAGATCACGTTCTAGGATGGAATCTAATTCAGCTAACTGAGAGACCATACAACCTTAAAACATCCGCACAGGTCGCAAACGCGATCGGGTCTATCATTCTCACCCTGGGACTTGTTATTTTCTACCGAGAGCAGAACAAGACACAGAAGCAGCAGGAAACCTGGATGCAAGCAGAGCACGAACCAGATATTTCGATTGACTCGTGGTCAGTCAATGGGAATGAGGTCACATTTGAGATTGCGAATCTTGGTGATGGCGGAGCGAAAAATATTCGCGTAACTGTAGAAATTAAGCCAATTACAAGACGGTCGGAGCTACCAAGGCTGGACATCAAACCCGCTACTGTAGCCCTTTTTCGCGATGATATCAACTCTGATGCGATCAGAGGTAGCCAAATTGAGACAAGAAGGTTCTCCGGTTTTCCGGAGCTAACGTTAAGATGGAGCTATCAGCCCTGGTTAAGAGCTGGAAATGGCTCTGACTGGCGCGAATCCACTGATGATGTATCTACTGTTCTTCGAACACTCTCCGGTTGGGGCATTGAAACGATAGAGTATACAGTGAACATCGAATTTGAGCACGTCAAGCGGTTTGAGGGATCAATATCAGTGTATGGTGCAAAAGTGGACATTACCGGAGACATGGGATTAGAAGCACTTACTCTACAAGATTATAAGCAGATAGAGACGGATTTGAATTTACCACCAAACCCCTGATAGAGGGGATTATTTGTGTCTTCGCTCAGAAGTGTTAGCTAATGACCTCTGATGATGAAGACGATCCGCTAGAGGGCCTTCTTGTAGAGAAAGATAAGATCAACAGACAGCGACTAGCCGATGCGTTAGATGGATATGTTGGGATTGATTCTGATTCGGGAGAAATAATTCGTTTTAGTGACTTTCATGACTTAGATTCTGGCCGAAGAATTACGGCAATTTTGTTGGGTCAAAAAGTCGCTGAGATTTTGGAAATCATTGATGGCCAAGAGGTGGGGTTGAAATCCCAGGAAATTGCTAACTACGTAGAAGTGTCCGAGTCTACCGTCCGTCATCACTCTTCAGATAAACCTTTTATTGAGCAAAGTCGGTCCCAAGGTGGATATTATATCCCCGATGTACAGTTGCGTAATGCAATTAATGTTTTCGAGCCTGAGTAGATTCAGTCTCCGGTCATATTGTGTAGTAGTTTGCTGATCTTTTATTAATCAATTCCGATACATGGGCGAACGTATAAGGAATATGGGGAAGATTGTATGGCCATTGTAACTGGTTTTTATTTAGCCCAGTCCCTGCTGTTTTCACTCCTACAAAATGACAGATTCACTCATCCCTCCACTGAGAAAGAAGTCTGGGACTCCAGCTTTACTTGTATACACGAAAGAGGATATTCTCGCTCCAGTGGCGACAAGTCATGATTTTTCTCTAACGCATCTTTGGGCCGTTCTTGCAGCAAATCAGGAAGTGAGAAATCACCACTCAAATCCCCTGGGCTGACGGATGAGTCAAACCCAACCACCTCGAAAGTCCGTCCGAGACCATGGCCGATTTGGAGGCCATAGCGGCTATACTGCCCGAATTCACTTCACAATTGTCGTCGACCCGCAATAACCCCCTGAACCCCTAGGGTCGACGAAAATACCCTGCGCCTGAGCGCGAAAAATCAACGGACATCTGTGCAGGGCTATCCAAGACAACGACATTGAGTCTCGCTATTCGGGCAAATTGATCCATAGAGACTCTTGTTCACCGATCACTGGCTGCAGCAACCACTTCATCCGCGCTGGGATAGAAAAGCCGCCGTCTGAGTCTCCCCACCACTCCCCGGTCTCGTCGAGCCTCGAACTGGTCGTACCGTCGTCGGTACTCGTCAGAACCCAACACACGAACCACGTTCAATTCTGCCCGCAGCTCTTCGTTCCACAGCACTCGACGATGGCCCTCACCAGCGAGCACCGTAATGCCGAGGCTGATCATGACTACGATGCCAACCGTTTCGAGCGGGTACACTGGATTGGACACGGCTTCGACCCCAAATGCGACAGTGAGGCAGAACATGACCGCGAAAGCGAGTGCAAAGCCGAGTGCCAATAGTAGGAACTTGAGGCGTCCAAGGCGACTGCGGCGGGCGTGGCCGTGTTCGTGGAGGAAGAGATAGTCGACCAATTCGGTTGGGAGGTCCTCTTTGACGCGTTCGTTCAGCCAGATCGTATTGAAGATCGTCGTCTTGCCCGGTGTGCGAATGGTGCTGTCGGGCAGCCAGCAGACAGATGCTGATGTCTCACCGACGCTGTATTCGGCTGTGTGGCCGACGAATCGGCCGGGAATTGGGAGGAAGCGTGCGAGAGTTTTCAGAGAGGGATCCATTTATTCGCTTGAGGCGTCGTGGTATCGATCCAAGGCAGTCAACAAATAATCAAACAGATGAAGAGCGTTTCGGGCCTGCATTGCGTCTAAGTTATCCAGGTACTGGTCTCCTTCGGAGTCGACCGTGCGGTGACTGAGCGGATTCCGGATAGACAGATAGGCTCCATCGAACAATCGCTTCAATCCCTCTTGCTCACCGTTCTGTGACGATAGTTCGATTGGACCCTGCTCTGGAGTCAGTGCTGCAGTGATCAGATCATGACCGTTTTCTTCAGCAAGTAACTCTGGGGCCAATTCACGAATCCGTTCTTCAGTAATTTGGCCTGCGAGCCGTAGGGCTTCTTGATATTCTTCACGTTCGTACTGTGGAACGCATCGGTCAATCAGTTCACCATCATGGAGGTGAAGCGCTCTATCATCAGCCGTCGTCGCGGGGCTGAGTTCGTCAAGGAATGTCAGTAGCCCATCGGTTCTAGTTTAGTGGCGGTCAAAGCCGAACTCACCTCGTTCAACCTGCTCACGTAATCGATTTCTGTGTGGATTTGGATTTCGTGACGCCCACAACAACAGCTCGTCCAAATCCGGCAGTTCGTAGCCCAACTCAACCATGAGGTACAGCTGGATCAGATGAGCGTGGCGTTCAACGGCTAGCGAACAGCGACGGCGAGGGAGCCGCGACGCCGACTCGTCGGCGTCTGCGGCGGCTTCGGCCTCCCGCTGTCTTTCCTCAAGCGACCGTAACTCGTCCACGATTACACGACTCATCAGCAACGAGATCGCCGCCATGATGATCAGCGCCTCAATGATGTAGGCGTCGGTCGTGTTGATCTCGTCCAAGCCGAACCGCGACTTCAACTCCTTGAACAGCAGTTCGACCTCCCAGCGCGCCCGATAGAGCTGCGCGATATCGGGCGCGCTATAGTCGTCTTTGCCGAGATTCGTCAAGTAGAGATGGTACTCTTCGCTCTCCTCGTTGCGTAGGCCGACCAGTCGAAACGTCCGGGTCGCGCTGGCGCCCGACCCTCGCTTGCGCTCGAACGAGAGTGTGATTCGTACGTCGATTTCCTGTCGCTGCAGGTCGTCGAGGACGGCCTGCAGCGACTCTCCTTCCAGTGGGATGGAGTTACCCCGCCACGTCCGCAGTTCTTCGACAATCTCGAAGTTCGCGTCGTCTTTGACACGAGAGACGAACCAGCCATCATTTTTGTCGATGCGGTCGAAGAGCCAGAAATCGTAAAAGCCCAAGTCGAGGAGGATGAGGGCGTCAGCTACCCACTCGCCGGTGGGTAGCTGACTCCGTTCATGAGTCGTCCCATCGGTTGTGCGGAATCGTGTCGGGAGGCCAGTTGAGAGAGATTCGGTGAGGTGGAGTTTCAGTTCGGCTTGATCGTCGCCGGTTGCTGTGTAGATATCAGCGGCGTCTTGGTATAGCGAAACGATGGTTGCGTCGGCGATGAGGACGTCTCGAAAGCGTTCGAGACGTCCGTTCAAGTCGGCTCGTCCGGTATCGAGATTCTCGATAGCGTCATCGAGAATCTCTCGAAGGAGTGCAACGAAGCCCGGTTCGAACCAGTCGTGGAACGCCGCGTAAGAGAGTTCGTCGCAGTCAGCCATCTCGACGTAGCGTTCGAGAAACGCCTGAAGAGAGCGGTCTGAGCCAGCAGCGAAGCCAAACGAGAGTGTGTAAAACAGTGCAACGATGTCGAACTTCCGCTCTCGTTGGACGAGATTCGTTGCGCGAGCGCGCTCGCGCAACTCATCGGAAGGAAACGCTCTTTGAATCCGGTCAACAACTACCGAGTCCGGTGGAGAGTACACACTTCCCACCGGGTTTCTCAACCGGGTAGTTGCGACGATATCTAATCAGCAGATAGCGACTGGATTCTCCGCTAAACTAGAACGGATGGTCAGTAGCCGTTCAGCATTTCGTCGGTCTTGTGGCCCTTCCTCTGTCTCTACTTCATGGAACCGGATGTCTGGGCTCATCTGCCCCAATGGTCCAAAAGAGATCCGTTCGTGATCTGCTGCAAGAGTTAGCTCGTCTAATTCTCCTGACTCTGAAGACCGGCTACCGGCCCATGTATTCTGAGCGGTCCCACCATCGAGCGGAATCGTAGTTGATCGATGGACGCCGTCATCTTGCTTCAAATGATAGGTGATAAAATCGTGTATCTCTGCAAACGGTTCTCGACTTGGGAAGTGGAGTTTTAGGGTGGTCCTTTCACAATTTGAGCCCACAGGGTCACCGTCAAGAATCAGTGTATTGTCTGGAAAGTAATCTGAAGAAAGATATGCCTGTATATGCAATGAAACTCTGTTTCGCCATTCTACTGAGTTATTCACTGACTCCAGCCGAATCTCCAATTCATCCGGTATCATATGTTGATGTTCTCTTGAAGTACTAAGATGACAGGAAAATAAATTCTTCAGTATGCTCCGAGCTCTTCGCGTACTTGGAATTCAAGCTATTCGATCCGGCCCTCCAGTTCTCCAACTGCATCATGTATGTCAGACTCAATCTGTCGGAATCGACCCGAGATTTTTCCATAGGGCGAATCAGTCGCTTGGTGCTACTTCTAAACTGATCTCGATATCCCGTGCATCACACATTTTCTGGAAATCCTGCTTCGACTCCCAATCAACTTCATTCTGGAGAATTGTGACTTCAACCTCCCAAGGGCTTACACTGAATTCCGATTTGAAGGTCTCACTCTCCATCAAAAGTTCACCAATGGGTTCTTCGGGAACCTTGCCATCAGTGTTTTTGACCTCGATCAACTCGAAGCAGTGAATCTCTTTCCCTGGCCAACGTGCTGAACCTCTGGGCCAGCGAACGACACCATCTATCCGTTTTTGTGTATGGAGAGCAACCTCTTTGAATACAATCGTATAGTCATCTTTCCGGGTCTCCGGTGGGTACTCTCCCGGTTTAGTTTCCCAAATGTCTGATCCATCTGGGGTTGCGTTGTCCAACCATTGATTGAATATTTTTTCTTCGTTTGGATTCTGGATTTTGGATCTGGATTTGTCAGTTAGGACCTTGAGCAGATCATCCCCTAGTGGTTGTCCATTAGGATCTGGTACTTTAGGCATATTATTACGATAATTGGTGGTCTTCCGGTTAGAGGTTTTGACCAGCCACAGAGACGTAGTACCTGGAGGTCAGGAAACCAGCTTCGTCTCGGAAAATCTGTTTGAGGAGTGCGATATTCTAATAGCCAGCAGACAGACCCAACTCAGAGTGGTCAGTGATTAATACGCAGAGAATATCTTAACCAACGGAACCGATTGGACACGGCTTTATTGTTGGTTAAACTCTACAGAGACCGCTACACCGTCGCAGCGACGTGCTCGTACTCGCCCTGCGACGGCGTCGGCCTGAGCGTCAACCCGGCCAGCGCTAGTTCTCGCAACTATCGCGCCGTCGACGATGCCGACGCGATCCCCTCGAATGCGGTCCGGTGTCCCTTCGACGCCGAACGCGCCGCCGGCGTCCCTCAGGAGGAGCGCACGAAATGCGGCGAGTGTCGGCTCTGTCTCGACGCAGATGCGCCCGACGTGGCGGTGGTGAAGTAAGATGTCCCGCCGGATGCAGGCGGCCTCGCACACCGTCCCAATAGCCAGCACAGCGGATGACCCACGACTAGGCGAACGAACAGACCGCCGAGAGCGCGTACAAAAAATTCGGGGAAAGGGAACGAACCGGGTGGAACGGCAGGAGTTCCGTTCACCTGGATCAGAGTCTGAATCAGCGGGTTCTGGACCCGTGTGGATGGGGATAGTGCTGAGATCGGAGTCGCGTGACATCGGGAGGTTTCAGCTGAGCGGGGACCAGAACCCATCAGGAACTTCATATTCAGTTGCCAATAAAAGTTGCCGTCTCGCTCCGCGAGCAGAGGTGGCACGATGACCACGCCCGAACGCGGCGAGGTCGTCGCCGTCACAACCGTCGACAGTGAGCCCCCACTGTTGGTCACCACCGTCGAGGCCGACGCCGTCACCGTCCTGGAAGCACGGGACACAGTGCGAGATCGCCTCGACACGTGGTCGATTCAGAACGCCTTGGCAACGCTCCCGAGTGAGGCGCTGTTCCCGACGCTGCCGCCCGCTGCTCGTCGCATGCTCAGCGCACTATTCGCGAGCGATGAGCCACTGGATCGGCAGGACCTCACCGAGATCACGAGCGAGAGTTCCTACGATCGCCACTGGCAGACGCTCCGGGAATTCTTCCTCGTCGAACGGACTGAGGAGGGCTTGTCGCACAGCTCGAACCGTGGTGGGCGTCGACGAACGATGAGCGAGCGCCATACCACGAGGATCCAAACCCAGTCCAGCAACCGCCGGGCGGCTATATCAAACAGTCTGCCCCGCCGAGCCGGCCCTACAGCATTATTTTCGAAGTGGCAAACGAAATGGAGCACTTCTCGATCCCACCAGACAGATACTACGAATTCGGCCAACGATGGGACGACTGGGAATGGATCCTCTCAGAACTGGGTCTAGAGTCGTTCCGACCAATCTTGCAGGCATTCTGTAATGAGTGCCACAGCCAGTCTTATTCGGACCCCTCACTGTCTTACTCGGACCCGTCAGGAGTCACAATCGGGCCACAGCAGCCGAGTGTCGGCTACTCCCAATTCTCATGGGATGCCGCTGTCGCGACTGACGGATATGCGGATTAGCACTCGTTGTCAGACTGTGAAGCCACAACCACTGAAGATGATGGGCTTCAGATGGCTCTAGAGATGGTTAACCAACGAAATGGACAAATCCTCGGCCTTCGTTGGTTAACGTATGAGCGACCAGGCCCACGCCGAAGCAGCGCTCGAGGAGTTACGGGCGATCGAGGACGACTCGCTCCCGGACGAACTGGCCACCACATACGACGGGGCAGTTGAGATGATCGAATCACTCATCAGCGGCTTTGAAGAATCCGCAACCGAGAACCGCCGGACAGAGTCAGAGGACACACCAGACGACTGGGACGACGATGAGTGGGAAGAGCAGCTTGACGAAGCTCGTGACCAGGCTGATCTCCCACCCACGAAAGGAACGATCACAACGAAAACGATCAGCGGGAACGATTACTACTACCTCCAGTGGCGAGCGGGCGACAAGATCAAGAGCCAGTACATCTGTCCAGTGGACCCGACGTGACCACACACACCCCCCGTTTCGAGTGTTATCCAGTGAGCAACGGCGTAGGGGGCAAGAGAGCCGAACCGACCGAGATTATAATAAAGACTGTCTAGATCACCCCCCGTTTCGAGTGTTCTTCGAGTGGCTGAGCGTACTACTACTACTACTAACTCTAGCTAGTAGAAAGAAATAAATAAAGAGATAAAAACAGTGGCTGGACAGCCTTGAACGAGATCAACCTAGTCTAATTGAGTTCTGTCTGTAGCACGTCTCTTACCATGATTCTCTTGGCAATGGTGCTCTGTCATCCCCCGCCGACCGTGCTCTCTTGCAGAACACTCGAAATGGGGGGTGTGTGTGGTCTGTCCCACTCTGGCGACATCCTCAGTGGTTGATCGGGATGGTGTATAAGATCTATAGGATGAGTTCAGCAACCCGAGTTCGTTTGTTCCGATGGTTCTGAGTCGAATCAGCCGCTCAGTCACTGTGCATATAGATCACTCATGTTTCTTGGAATCACATCAATCAAATATCCGGGATGCGTATTTTGAAAAAGTCAATTCAGAATGGAGCGTACAAATGACAGATCGGAGGAAGCGCGTCAGATATCCCCCCTCTCCGATGGAGTAATTCGGAAGATATACAATTCGGTTAATGACGCGATCTTCGTTCATCACGCGGAGACAGGCGTGATTCTTGACGTGAACGAAACGATGTGCGAGATGTACGGCTACACGCGGGCCGAGGCCCGGCAACTATCGATTGCAGATTTCAGTTCAGGTATCCCCCCGTACACACAAGCCACCGCCATCGACTATCTTCAGAAGGCCACCGAGGGCGATCCACAGGTGTTTGACTGGCAAGCAGAAGATAGCGACGGGAATCGCTTTTGGGTCCAAGTAAGCATGCGGCAAGCCGTCATCGATGACGAGTCGGTCGTTCTCATCATCGCTCGGGATATCACCGACCGCAAGCGCTATGAGGAGCAGTTAGAAGAGACAACCGAGGAACTCGAAGCGTTGAATCGAGTCGTCCGACACGACATCAAGAATGACATGCAGATCGTCTTGGCGTGGGCTGAATTCCTTGACGGCCACGTGGACGAAGATGGGCAAGAATATCTCCGCAAGATCCTCGCCAGTGGGGAACACATCGTCGAACTCACAGAGATTGCGCGGGACTACATCGAGACGCTGACGAGCGAAGACGACCTCGCAGTCTCGCCCATCCCGCTGCGACCGATGCTGGAAACTGAACTCGATCTCAGGCGTGAGTCGTACCCCAACGCAGAGTTTCTCCTTACAGGGAAGGTGCCTGACGTGGAGGTGCGGGCTAACGAAATGCTCGGGGCCGTGTTCAGGAACCTCCTGAATAACGCCGTTCAGCACAACGACAAGGACGACCCGGTCGTGACAGTCTCGTGTGAGATAGACGATGAGGATATCGTCGTGCAGATTGGGGACAACGGGCCGGGGATTCCTGACGGCCAGAAGGACTCGATTTTCGGCAAGGGTGATAAGGGTCTCGACAGCGCGGGTAGCGGGATCGGGCTCTATCTCGTCCAGACGCTGGTCAACCAGTACGATGGATCTGTGAAAGTCGAAGATAATGAGCCCGAAGGGGGCGTGTTTATTGTTCGGCTTCCGAAAGCCGAGTGATCGCTACCGTCTCTGTATTGACCGATTCGACTCTTCTGAAGACAAACAATGGAACTGACTAAGCGGTCTCTATACAGCTGACCGCTACATTCTCTCCCTCCCTGCTCCCAACCAAGAACACTCGAAATGGGGTGGCCTCACTATCCCTCTCCGAAAGAACACTCGAAACAACCGGCGGCAGGCTAATGGCGTTTCAATAGCAGTGAACTTCGACAAAATACTGCACCCTCAAGATCTAATGGCCTACTTTACACTCGAAACTGGGGGTGAGACAGTCCCGCTGGTCGCCAGAACACTGGAAACGATGGAAACACTCGAACTAGGGATTTATTATCGATTGATCTGTGAGTACAGACAACATGGATTCCCCGTTCGACGATCCCGGAAAGATCTTCGCCGACAAGCGCCCCCTCGACGAGGATTACACGCCGGAGACGATCCTCTGCCGGGAAGACGAGATCTCCCGGTACTCTGAAGCCCTGCAGGACATTATCGAAGGCTTCGGGCCGAACAACGTCTTCATTTACGGGCAGACAGGCAACGGCAAGACAGTCGTGACGAAGAAGATGATGGAGTTCCTCCGTGCTGAGACGGCCCAGCATGAGATTCCGGTCACGATTCTCGAAGTCAACTGCAACAAGGACGACAGTATCTTCAACGTCCTGATTTCGCTCATTAACCAGATCCGCCCACCGGACGATCAAGTGCCCGAACAGGGACCCACCAAGGGGTTCCTCTGGTCAACGCTGTACGAGGAACTCGACGAACTCGAAGGCGACGTCGTCGTCGTCCTGGACGAGATCGACATGCTCGGTGCCGACAACGACAAGCTACTCTACGAGTTCCCACGGGCCCGGAAAATGGGCTCGCTCGAAAACACTCGCGTCGGCGTCATCGGGATCTCGAACAACCACATGTTCAAAGACTCGCTGGATCCCCGCGTCAAGAGCACGCTCTGTGAGTACGAGATTTTCTTCTCGCCATACGACGCGACCGAGTTGAGCGAGATTCTTCAGCACTACGCTGATCTCGTCTTTCGAGACAACATCGTCGACGAAGGCGTGATCGAACTGTGTGCTGCTCGCGCCGCTCAGGAACAGGGCGACGCTCGTGAAGCGCTTGATCTCCTCGAAACCGCTGGGAATATCGCACGCAAGCGTGATACCGGGAAAGTCACACAGAGCCACGTCGAGGAAGCGGGCAGTCGCGTCGAAGAGCAGCGCGTCCTGACGATCGTCCGCGAGCAACTCACCTCCCAGATGAAACTTGCACTGCTTGCGACGACGATCCTCAACATCGACGATGAATCCTCACCCCGGGCAAAGAACATCTACCAGATCTACGAGAACATCTGTCAGACCTGTGGCTACGAGCCACGCTCGAAGCGCCGGGTCAACGACTTCCTTGACTCAATCCGACTCTACGGACTGCTTGAACGCGACGAACGCAACCTCGGGCGTGCAGGCGGTCGCTCGTACATTCACACGCTGGAGGTCTCGCCGGAACTCATCTTCGAGGGGCTGAAGCAGGATCAGGACGGTTCCGAATCGACGCTCGAGCGCTACGATCTCATTCCCGATCCGGAGGAGGCCCAGCAAACGCGACTCATGTCGTACATCTAACCGTCATGGACTGGCGGATAGCATTAACTCCAGCTACTGTTAACCAACATTCTACGGTAGAAACTCCCGACGTTGGTTAAGACATCTCAATTGCTCTCTTCCGCTGTTTGTAACACTACTCGAAACTACTTTATATATTAGTTTCGTCCTATGTTACATCGTGCTCAAGCAAATCGAACTTGAGGTTCTCGCCACGGTCGAACCCGGCGATACGATCTCCGAGCTCGCGACGACACTCGGACACAGCGAGAGCTACCTCTCTCGTGCCGTCGGGGACCTCGTCGAGAAGGGGCTCGTCTACACGGAACGCGATGGTCGCCGCAAGCGGGTCACCCCTTCAGATGCTCGAGCCGTCGAAGTTTACCAGGATATCGTCCGCCAGCACTCCCACATCGACTTCCCTGAGCTGTTGACCGGTAAGGCACTCGAAGTACTGTACTACTTCGACCAGCCGCGGACCGTTTCCGATATCGCCACGCAAAGCGACAACTACCGCAACACGGTCAACCGTGTCCTCAAGCGACTTCGCGACCGCGGTCTCGTCGGCACGGACGATAGCCGCTATACCTTCAACGGTGACTTCGATCACCTCCACGAGTTTGCACGCGAGCTGGCCCACCATCTCCACCGGCACTGTTTGGCCTCTGTCGCGCCCAACGGGACGATTCTCTGGGAAGACTACGACGAATTTCTCGCTCAGACCGAGACGGAGGTTGAAGCGGAGCACTTCCACGAAACCGGCCTCGCTCGGTTCGCGGCATTCGACCTCCAATTTCTGTTGACCCGCCACCGTTACTACCTCTACTCCGAGGATATAGAGGACGTCTCACCAGCGGAACTCTGCTGTCACACGCTGTTGATTGACGGTAACACCCGGTACCGCTCGTACTGTCTCCTCCTCCTCAGCCACGTCGACGTTGACGAGGATGACCTCCGAGAGCGAGCGGAAAAGTACGGACTCGAAGACGAGATCGACGCCCTGCTCCAGTACCTTGAGACACACGGCGAGATTGAGGACGGCCGTCTCCCCGAGTGGTCTGAGTTCCAGGAGCTGGCCGCTGACTACGAAATGGACCTACCCCAATGAGACCAACATTCGGACGAGAATATATCGAAAACGAGTTCCAGCGCATCGTGGAGGGACTGTCTGACCCACTCACGGTCTACCTGATCGGTGGCGGGGCGATGTCACTGCGCGACCTCAAGGGAGCGACGAAGGATATCGACCTGATTGTCTCGGGTGGTGATGCATACGGCCAATTGTGGGCGGTCCTGCTGGATCTTGGGTATGCGGAGGTGCAATCGTTGGACGACGACTATCAGGCGCTGGGGGCGACCAGCTGTGTCGAGAATGCCGACGGGTGCCGCCTCGATATCTTTAACCAGCAGGTGGCGAACAAGCTCATCTTGACCGACGGGATGCGTGAGCGCAGCGACCCGTTTCTCGACACGGACCGCTTGACGGTCCGGTTGGTCAGCAACGAGGATATTTTCCTGTTCAAGGCGATCGCCGGCCGCGACGACGACATCGAGGATATGAATATGCTGGTGCAGACCGGCCTCGACTACGATGTCGTTGAGGCGGAACTCGAGGCCCAGATCGACCGGCTCGGCGACGATCAGTTCGCGACCTTCGCAAATGAGGCCTTGGTCGAGCTTGAGAAGCAGTACGGTGTGACTACGCCGATTGAGGCGCGGGTCCAAGAGTTGTCAAATCGGTACTACCGTGGGCTCGAAGTTCGCCAAGCACTCGATGTACCGATGACCGTTGACGAATTGGCCACCGCATTGGAGCTGGACACTGACGAGGTTCGCGACCGGATCGCGTATCTCGCGAAATTCGATCGGGTCCACCGAGATGGCGGGACTGTTCATCCACGAGAATAGTCACATTAGTAACGAGGGCAAGTGCTCCGGGCCACCGTGTACGGGATGAAGGCCGACACGGCTCCGGCTAACCGCCCTGTTCAAGCATATCTAATGGATATACACAGGTATGCCAGAGTGGCAACGAGGGGCTGCTGTGCGACGCTTGCATCGAATCCCGCTGGGTGTAGACCATCTGCCTCGCCAAACAAGGCGTGGCCTGTGACGCCATCCCCGACCAAGTGACCGACGACGCTAACCTCGTGAAGAACACGACTCAGCGCATCGTTGCGAAGGCATTCGGTGCGATAGAGAACTACTTTGATTACGACGACATCGGCCAACCCAGCCACACCAAAGACGGCCGTACCCACTTCGTGCAAACTACGAGGAAGGGTACAACCTGTCGCTCACCGACGACGGCGACGTGGCGTTCCCCATCAGCGCGAAACCGTACAACCACGTCAAAGGAGTGACGCCTACCTCGACATTCTCAAGATTGCGATCACGAGCGACAAGTCGAAGATCGGGACAGAAGAGCCCTATTCCACAACGATAACGCCGTGCTGCACGTCAACGTCATCAACATCGATCAGACCGTCCGAGACAAGCAGGACTCACGGACGGTCGTCGGCGTGGACGTGAACGAGGACAACGTGGCCTTCACCGTTCTCTCTGAGGATGACGTCGAGGATATGTTGGTTATCGACTTCCCCGAAATCGGCCTTGTTTAGACGCGTAAATTCACGGCCATGAGTAGCTGACGCTGAGTTCAATGTTTCTGACAGCACATTTCAAGACGAGTTCGCGGAACTGACCGAACCAGGTTTGTGCACGAACGATTTCACCGTATTTTCAGCGAAGCGCGAAAAACGCGGATTCGGCGTTCGAGCGTTGATGGTAGATCGTATTATTTTGCGAGAGATTGTTGGCGATGCCGTGCCAGCCGAATTGGAGATGTTTGATTACTGGTTGATACCTTCGGCCCGCAACCTTTGGCGAAGTACCAGTAGTCGTAGCCTTTGTCGGCGGTAAGAATATTCAGTTGGTCGAGATTTTGTTTGACCATTTGCCAGCCGATCTTGGAATCGATCGGTTATTTCATTTAGCAATGTATATCTAGGATCATACCAGTCTTACAATCACTGAGGAGTGTCGTTTTCACCACTTCGAACGTGTAGTTCGTGCCTTTTGCGTAGTGTTGGCTGGCAGCTATCCGATTCATGCCGGTTGCGTCGATCTCCTGAACATCGCCGAGATCGTGCAACTCCGCCGACAGCCGCAGCAAGACGCGCCAGATACATATTTCCAGACCCTGCTTGCGCGTACACACGGCCGTGAAATCTGGCAGATCAGCCACTGCTAAGTCGAGTTTGGTGACAATTCCATGCATCTCGTGGAGCACGTCCATTAACCGCCGATACGTGTGATCAAGATACTCGTGGAGGCCGCGATCGCCACGATCATCCAATCTGCGTAGCCGTCTTCTCCTTCTTGGAACGCGGGGCCTGGCTCGCCGACGACGGCTTTTGAGCAAGCGAGACAACCCGTTCAGTGAAGCGGGCGAGCTTGCTGGACACAAACCCGTATTCCCACTTCACTTCCTAGTAAGTTAGATATTTGGCTACTCTTACTAGTATCTAAAAACGTCAGAGATCTTATTTGATAATCGTCATCTGAGCTCGGTTCTCCTGTGGTCTTTTTACGAAATATTTATAGTGGTGCTTATTCGAGTATCTATATGTTCGCATCAATCGGCTCCGAAAGCCATGCCTTTGCCCAGCTACCTGCGCCAGAAATAAAAGAAATCGCTACTAGTGATGGCTCTGTCCTCGTTATTCCAGTTGGCAGTATCGAGCAACACGGTGACCACCTTCCTGTCGCTACGGACACCATGCTGGTCTCTCATGTTGTTTCCGGTGCAATTGAGCAACTCGATGAGTTGCCTGTTCTTTCGACGCCGCCTGTTTGGTGTGGGTATTCTCCTCACCACCTCTCATTGGGTGGCACCGTCTCGGGAGAGTTCGAGACGCTCAGAGCACATCTGACTGAAATCGCAACGACAGGCCTCCAGAATGGATTTGACGCCGCTATCTTCGTGAACGGTCACGGTGGAAACAAAGCTTTGATAGAGGCTGTCGTCAGTGAAGTTGGTGCAGATCATCCCGAGACGGAGGTGCTCGGAACCACATATTTCGAACTCGATGTTGATCTGATTGATGACGTTCGCGACAGTGAGACCGGTGGAATGGCTCACGGGGGCGAATTCGAAACTTCGCTCCTCTTGTATCTTGACGACGAACTCGTGGGTGAGGACCGACCAGCGACGTATTTCGAGGAATCTTACGATCTGGCTGGCGGTGACCTCATCGAGGGTGGTCCGCTCGCAGTGTATCGGTCGTTCGAGGAGTATTCCGCAAGCGGAGCAATCGGTGATCCGTCACTGGCTTCTTCCGAGAAGGGGAAGCAGCTGTACAACGGTCTGACTGACGCACTCTCGACCTGTATACGCGAAATCAACGCGCATCAGACATAACGCCGCAGAAATAGCGATGATAGGGTTGACCGGCACGCAGTGCAACCATGCTGCAGTCTGACGACTGCGGTGAATACACCGCGGATCAGACTAATATCGGCTGCACTACTATTGGGAGACGGTGTTGACCACTGGCTTGTCGGCGTTCTGCCCCGTTACGGATTTTGATCGTACTTGGTGAACAGCTTGATCGTGTCCCCCTGTGATAGCTGTTCGACAGTGTCGACCGACGCACCTGCGATTCCAACCGGGACGTTTTCCGCTGTCGTATAATACCCATTGGCTGTCTTCCCTGGCATGTGCACCCGACATTGGATCAAAGCGTCAGAGATTGTGTCGACGTATGCCAGGCTCGCACTGATGCGATACATCCCGTCCGATTGGACGACAAATGCGTTCTGAGTCGCGTCGAAGTTGACACCGTTGGCGAACTCCGCCGTGTCGACCGAGACCTGTGTTGTTGATCCAAGCGAGACACTCTCCTGGGACGAGAGGTGTGCGCGCCCACCGACTGCGCTACCGAGCTGTGAGATCGACAGGAACGTATTCTCCCGATTGGCCGCAACGGATGGACTTGGTGTCGGCTGAGATGAAGTATTGTTTGCGAACTGACCCAGGTAGTTCGCCGGTTGATACACGGTCAAATCCCGGAAGAACACGCCAGACCCTGATCCGGTACTGCCGAGATTGCCCTGTTCGTGAACGACGTAGAAGCGCCAGCCCTGTGGACCGTCCTCTACGAGCCGGAGTGACCCGTTCGCTGCTTCGTTACTGTCGGCGGTGCTGATCACGATGTTCTGTTCGATGACGCCGCTGAAGGGGTTGAAGACGCCGAGAACGGTCGTCTCGCTACCGGTCGTACTGTTCTGCTTCCACCGGTAGAGGAAGACCATCCGTTGACCGTACGGCGTCTCTATCATCTGTGCCCCCTTTGTCGCACCGTAGCTGTCCACCGACGGATGCAGCGTCTGGCGAATATAGCCGTGGTTCGTCCAGGTCTGTCCGCCATCACTGCTTGTCGACCACTGTTCTGCGACCCCGCTGGTATCGACGTCGGGGTCATCACATCGGACAATCGAAACGAGTGTGCCATCGTTGCGGGGTTGTAGCACGTGCTCGTTCGGACGGATCGGGTTCCCGTTGATGACACCGAGCGTGTTCAACGAGGCTGTGGAGGGATCGAATTCTGCGAACCGGACCTTCTGTGGACTAACAGTGAAGTCGACGTAGCCGACCTTGAGTAGGCCATTCTCGGTATAGTGTGGCAGAATTCGATAATTCTTAAACCGATTCACGTTTGTGGTCACTGTCCACGTCTTGTTCGCGTCGTCCCAGTCAAGCCGATGAACTGCGGTTGCCTCGTTGCTTGCGGTGTCGTAATCGACCTGTGAGTCGAAGAAGTACAGCGTAGTATCGTCGAGGGCGAGTAATCCGTTTCCAGTTCTACTGCCGTCGAGATTGGTGTTGTTGATCGTTGAGACGGACGAAAAGCTCTGTCCACCGTCACGGCTCTGCTCGATGGTGATGTACGCGTTCGAGTCGTACGTGTGTTCCTCTGTTCCGTCTCGGTAGACGACCACAGTCGTCTCTGTCCCGTCCGGATTCACGACTTCGAGTGAAGCTGTTGGGACTGGTGTCTCCTTCAATTCGTTGGTGGTGCTGACTGTGTGGTCGTACCATGGTCCCTGGTCAGTAATCGAACTCAGTGGGAACGGGGCTGTCTGCAGAGTTTCCTCACTAATCGAAGCTTGCTCGCTTTCGACTGTTGTTTCAGCATTCGTCGCACCCGAGATACCCAGGCCAAGTGCACCGAGTCCGAGGAACTGCATCGCCTGGCGGCGTGTCGAGGTAGTGTGGTCTGTCAGCTGTTCATCACTGCTAGCCGGACCGTTTTCTGGCTTCATGGGTTTGTCTGGAGGTCACCCTCCATCTATGGCGATAAATCATTGGATAAAAAAGGTTGGGTATGCAGCAAACCATCTGCAATTAACCAAATTATAACTGTATTCTTAGTAAAATACAGCGTTACCGAGGAAGCCTGCTTCTGGTGCACAAGACGAATATTTAAATCGTTGCCACGGTGTGTACACAACGAAGCCAATGAGCCAAACCCGTCATCAGGATCGAACAGTGGTCGTCACAGGTGCTTCGAGTGGTATCGGTCGCCGAATCGCTCAGCAGTTCGGTGCAGAAGGGGCGAACGTCGTCTGTGCTTCTCGGAGTAACGAGCCGAATACGGGGGATTACTACGATACGGATCTCTCTGCCCCTACAGAGCAGTTGATCAACGAGGAGACGCCCGGTGACGCCATATTCGTCTCGACGGATGTTTCGGATCCAGACCAGGTAGCGGATATGATCGACGAGGCTGTTGATGCATTCGGTGGCATTGACGTCCTCGTCAACAACGCTGGTATCTCGATCGTCGGGGACTCCCAGTCGACGAGCGTCGACGACTGGCGAACCATGCTTGGTGTCGACCTCGACGGGACGTTTTTCTGTTGCAAGTTCGCGATCCCACACCTCAAGGAGTCGTCTGGCCATATCGTGAACATTGCTTCAGTGAATGCAACAGAAGGTGGATCGGGACCGGCCTATTCTGCGGCGAAAGCCGGACAGGTCAATCTCACGCGAGACCTAGCGGTTGAACTCGGCCCGGACGATGTGAACGTCAACTGTATCTCTCCCGGTTACATCAAAACCCCTATTCAGGACTATCAGGACGAGGAGAGCATCCAAGTCAGTCGCGAGCAGACATTGCTGCCCGAACTCGGTGAGCCAGATGAAGTCGCTGATGTCGTCACATTCCTCGCCAGCGACGACGCGAGTTACGTCCACGGTGCAGACATCTACGTCGACGGTGGTTGGGCAGCCCACCGAGTGTAGGCACGCACCAGGGCCCGAACAGTTCAGCAATCTACCTTTCTGACGAACCGGTTGGCGCTGTCGTCCTCGCTCTACTGGTGCCGTCTCGCATATTGCGCCAGCTTACTGTCGATATTGTTCAACGGCATCGCGATCGACGGTGATGCCGAGACCCGGTTCCTCTGGCACTGTCATCGTCCCATCTTCGATTTCGAAGGGTGTCTCAATGATATTGTCTGCCCAGCCGTAGTACGCAGTATCACTGGGAAGGTTGATTGCTGGCGTTCCATACACGGTGTGTAGGATTGCTGCTGTACGAATACCTAGATCGAATGCGCAGTGGTGCGCCAGCGAGATACCACTGTCTTCCGCGATGGTTGCGACCTCGCGAACACCGGAAATCCCTCCCGCGGGAGTGATGTCTATGACACCGACATCAATCGCGTTTGCCTCGATCATCCGCCGCATGTTCCGCGGAATGTAGGTGTCCTCGTTGGCAGCCAGTGGCTGTTTAGTGCGGGAGCGCAACGAAGCCAGCGATCCATGATTGTCGACCCGGATTGGCTGTTCGAGATACTGAAGGTAGATCCCGCTATCTTCGAGCAGCCCAGCAACGCGGACGGCGTCTTCGACGGTCCACCCTTGGTTGGGATCGAGTCTAAACTGCAATTCGCCGTCGACTTCGTCGTGCATTGCTTTAATACGCTCTACGTCGGATCGCCAGTCGCGGCCCCCCTTCGTTTTGAGGACTGAATAGCCTTGATCGAGAGCACGCCGTGCGTACTTCCGGGACTCCTCTGGCGAGAGAATCCCCAATGCGTAGGCAAACTCGATCTCACCAGGTCCGGATTCCTGCTCAACGTGGTCTCGATGTTTCATCGTAGTCTGGTGTTCCGCTGTCCATCCTCCGAGAATCTCATAAATCGGCCGTTCGAGTGCTTGGCCGACGATGTCCCAACAGGCGACCTCGACCGGCGCGAAGAACATATTCGAGTTTGTGTACTCGATGAAGACCTGACGGCGGAGCTTCTCGAGCTCGAACGGGGACTGGCCAACGACGAGCGGCGCAACCCCGTCTTCGATGACCGAAACGGTCGCTTCGGGTGAGAGGAACGCGCGGACCTCACCCCAACCGACATACCCTTCGTCGGTGTCGACTCGGACGAGGATTCGATCCATCTCGTACAGTTCGCCATGATTCGTTCGATATGGTGCGATTCCACCCTCTTCGAGTGGTTTTAACGGTACTGTTACCGGTATTGCTTCTATCTCAGTGATTTGCACACTCCCAGATTGAGAAGCATCCTATTAAACTGTTATTGTGACGCTCGGTTTTACTGATCTATCGCTCAGACCCAACTCCAATCAATTAGCTTTGTGTCGATGCTGGACATGCCGAGAGCAGTCCAGCATCCCAATACTCCTTGGATAGCAGTGTGTTGTAAAGTCAGTAGTAGACCGTTTTGAGCTTCACAACGTTCGCTCGGTCTGTGAGAAGTTGAACGTATTCCCCGACAGTCGTTTCGTCGAACCGATTTATCGGACCAGTCAGACCGATCGAACCGAGAACTGCATCATCAGGTGTTAAAATGGGCACACAGACGCTTCTGATCCCATCACGGTGTTCCTCGTCCTCGATAGCGTACCCCTGTTCACGGACATCTGCGAGTTCCTGGCGAAGTTCTTCTGGATCAGTAATTGTTTGATCCGTCGCACGGGGGAGGTCGCTCGCTGCGATGATTTCGTCCCTTCGTGTGGGTGGCAGATGTGCCAGAATACATTGGCCGAGAGCTGTCCAGTGCATATCAGTGAACTGCCCGATCGGTGTGTTGTCGCTTACTGCTGATGTACCGTCCTCGACACAAAGGAGGACACGCTTGCCGTTCTCTTCGACCCCGAGTCCAGCCCGTTCGCCGGTCTCCATAGCAAGTTCTCTCAAAACCGGTTTGGCGGCGGAGTAGATTTCGTACTTTCGGCGGGCATGACTCCCGTATTCGAGGAACCGCAACCCGTTCCGATACTTATGATCCTCACAGACTACAAATCCTTCTTGCTGGAGCGTCTGCAAGTAAACGTGGGCCGTACTTGTCGGGATATCCATTTTGTCGGCCAACTCTGTCAATGTCAGACTGTCGTGCTCCCTTAGCATCTCGATGATCTGAGTGGCCCGAACAATAGATTGGATCCCCGATGTAGACTCGGATTCTTGTGTCATGTCTGTACCTCTCATTCCCAACGGCATAATTCTTCCCACAAGCAAGGACCGATTCCATCTATATTGAAACAGATATTCAGCATCTACTTATCTTGGAAGACTGAAGATAACCTCAAAATAGATGGAGGATTGGTGCATGAACTCCCCCCATCTCGAGAAACGGCGTATTGACACCGTCTGCGGGTGACCGCGCCAAATCTGTTGGGAAAGCAATGGCGTTGTACATTTCTGTCAGCAGTTTGGAAACCTCCCGCCACTTTGGAAGGTCAGATATGGCTATCGACGCTACCGATCGTATTCGGGTTTTAATATAACAAACGTACTTTTGGTCGTCTGATTAGGGGCTGAATTCACCGAATATACACGCCGCTCGATCTTATAGGTAAATTGATCTAATGAATGTACTTTTGTTATACTAAGCGAGTTCAGCTGTCCAGGCTGTCTTATAGGTACGAGGTGACCTCACGTTCGTTTGGCCGGTATAAATACCAACAGTACCTGTGTTATTCACCCAAATATAGATCTGCCTGCGATAGATACAGGAGAGCACTCTCAAGCGGGACCTGCACCTCGTGTTTCTACGATCGGCGAGGGGCTTCGGAAACACCGGTTCGATGATGTTGTGTGAGACGGGACGGCGAACTGAACCAGTGGCATTGCTTTCGCCGTACCCAACGAGCAGGGGTTGGACTACAACCATCATAATTCGTCATGCTCGTGGTATTACTTACCATAGGGAGATCCAACTAATTTGGAAAGCTGTACGAAACCATATCCTGAACGCGATCTTTGGCGACAATTCTTCAATAGTATTGGAAAGAGATGGCCTGGTAACATCAAATGCGCTACTGAGGACAGTCGTCACTGAGTACTGGCATCGGTTGTACTAGAAAATGACGACGGTGCTTGTCTGTATCTCGTCCGGTCAGCGATGCGGTGCAGTCGCCTCGTCGATCCAATCGAAGCATCGCTCCGGCAATGGACCGTAGTTGTAGAAGGATATCCGGTCTGTGCCCGTCTTCACCACTTCGTCAACAAGCGATGAAACTGTCTTGGCTTCCTGTACGATCGGTGGCCCTGGTTGGATTCCTGCATGGATTGGGGTCGCTTGTGCCAGTGAATTCGCAGCTTCGATTGTATCCGCCGCTGCTGGTCCCGTCGACTGGTAGGCTAGAGCCGTGTAATAATCGACGTGGTCACCGAGAGCTGTGAGGTCAGCCCCGAACAGCCATTCGTCACCGATATCGAGTATGCCGATGGTATAGCCCAAATCGACGTCGACGATCTCCTGGAGGTCAGCATACAGGTTTTCGAGTGTTCGCTCACGGACGGTAACATATGCGGCAACATGTGGATGCGATTGTACCCATTGCAGCGTATCAATTGATGACGGTAGACTACCGCTGCTGATCGCATTGATCGTCTCGACACACGTCTGCTGGACCCGGTCAACATCGATCCCCTTGTCGGTTGCAGCAGCTCGACATTCGTCACAGAAGCAGAGCCCAAGGAGGAAGGTCCCGAGCTTTCCGAGGTCGACGAAGACTTTGTCGTGGTGCCAGCTCAGCCCACTACCGAAAAAGTAATCGAACGTCTCGAGTTCGATCCGGTTGAAGCCCTCTCGTGCGGAGAGGTCACGCACCAGCCCCTTCAGATATGCCTGCACGGCCGGCTGGGATGGACAGAGCCCGAATGGAAGGGTATCGCCATGTGGCGACGTAATCGTTAGTTCCGGATTTCTAAGACCGAGGCGTGAGTTGTGACAGCCGACAATCCACGCGTTCGCGGTGATGGGCGTGTCCGCTAACCCACCCAAGATTTCGTCTACCCAGTCGTCGTCACTCATCTGTTCCGCTGGTACTGGCATCAAGTCCTCGTACGCCGCCGGAGACGGTTGGAAATACGAACTGGCCCGTGCAAAGTACGAACGCTGTTCCGTGTTGGTTGGTGCAAACGAGTGGACCGCGTGATAGTTTGTCGCGAGATTGATCTCGTCGATTCCTGCTTCGGTGAGCCGCTCAACCACGTTGGGGATTCCCTCATCCATGATATCCCATGGATATGCCCACATTGCGAAGTCCATAGCTGTCAGTCTCTTGTGTGGTCGTATAAATGTATCCGTAGGATTGGGGTCGATTATGCTGTTTGTGACCTATCGTAGGCCTGTCCCCCTCTCTAGACGTGCACTGCTCTGTCGATCAGCCGTGATTGCCGTCGATTCAGCGCTTCCGTGTCCAAGATGTACAGTAGATCGACGCTATCTGCTGTTCAACGGCTGGTAAAATGCCTGTTCGGTATTGGCTAAGATACGTTCACGGAATTAACATACCAAATATTTCATTAACTATTTATACTATAGCTACAACCGGACATCTGTAATCATGGCAGACCAGAAGCGCGACTCTCAACAGTCGAGGCGTCGATTCATGACCATGGCCGGTATCGGGGCGGGATCACTACTTGCTGGCTGTTCGGACAACAGCGGTTCGTCCGGCACTGACGGGTCGACCGATTCAGGCGACGACTCCACCATAACCGGTGAGAACGGTGATGGTGCTCGTTTCGATGGTGTCACGTTCGAGATGTGGGACTGGTTCGGTGTCAATACGGGCCAGAAAGCCTTCATCGAGGAGCTTGTTGCCGAGTTCGAGAACGACACCGGAGCGACTGTCAACCTCACGTTCGACGGCGGCGTCACAGATGGATGGCCACAGCAGATCAGAAACGGAGAGGGACCACACATTCACTCGTGGACTCCCGCATTCGGCCTTATCCTGGATCACGAGTACTACTACACTGCCGACGACATGATGAAGGATCACTCCGATCTCTTCGATGACGACACCATCGGCGACCTGGAGTGGCAGTTCGATGGCATGCGCTACCTCGGCAGGGGCCTTCCCGATATCGATGTTCCACACTTCCCTGTGTTCAACAGTCCGCGAAGTCCCGTGCTAGCACGGTACGACTTCGTTGAGCAGGCAGGTTTGGAAGATGAGTTCCCACCGCAGTCGTTCGATGAAGCAATTGAATTCTCGCGGAAACTCCAGAACAACTCCGATGCAGAGTACGGATTCCAAGTCCCCGGTTCGGGCGGTGACGTGCTGGGCTTTATCTGGAGTCAGCTCCCGCAGACCGGTGACAAGACCGAGACGTCGCTGATGAACGAAGACTACTCCGAACTGAACGTCGGGAATGACGCGTACGCCGAGACGATGCAGAGGTTCAAGCGGTTACTCGACGAGGGAGTTATCGCGCCGGACACTGCGTCACTTGGTGGGTCGGCCGTCTCGGGACAGATCGCAACGACGGACCGCTACGGACAGGTGAGTCCGGAACCAAAGCATCAGAAGAGTGTTGCTCAGTCGAACCCTGCCGTGCTGCAAGACGGGTCGATGCGCTGGTACCCGATGTGGGGCGAGAAGAAGAGCAACCAGACACCTTGGTTCTACAACGTCCTTCCGGTCGAGGACGGCAACAGCCAAGAAAAGCGGCGTCAGGAAGCAGCCATCTACTTCCTCGCCAACTACGTCTTGAGCGACGGCTTCCACGAGATTATGGCTCAAGAATCTGGATTCATCCCGAGCAAACGTGACACGTGGGATGCTGCACAGGAGAATGTCAAGTGGGAAGACCAGCACCACTGGTTCGAGACCTGTCGCACACAGATGGACAATGGTGGTGCGTGGTCGCTCGGCTACGGGAGCCCTGAAGTCGGTGACATCGTTCCCACGTTGGCTGGTGCCGGCCAGTACCTGCCCCAGTACCTTACCGGCGACCTGAGTCTGGACGAAGCGATGCAGGGCTGGGAAGATACCGCTCGAGCGGACATGGGACTCAATTAGAGACCGACGATCGAAGCTGCACAGTTGCGGAGATGAACACGCGGACACACCTACTGAGCTTTCCCTGGGTCACGCTTTGCTGGCCACCCGCTGTCAATTTTTGAAGGTTGGTTCGCACCGGTCGCGATGGCCTCACCTGTATTGTGCCGGCCGTGAGAGGGAACGACAAAGCCGTTAGGCTTAATAGTACCCTATCATACGTTAACGATATGAGCACAAAACAGCGCACAGTCTTGGCAAGAGTTCGTGGGCTGGTGCCGGAGAAGTACTCCGTGTACCTGTTCATCCTACCCGCGCTCTTGGTCATCGGTGTAATGCTCTGGCTCCCGATTTTCAGGGGAATATACATCAGCTTCTTCGAGTGGCCCTTGCAAGCTGGACAGGGCGACTGGGTCGGTCTCGAAAACTACGTCAACTTCATCACGTCTGATGGGTTTATCGCGTCAATGCGAATGACGATTCTGATGGCGCTCATGGTAATTCCACAGCTCATCCTTGGCGTGGGTGCAGCCTTAGCCGTGTATCACACGACACGGCTGAAGAACGTTATCAGTACGACGTTCCTGCTCCCATTCGTCATCCCCCCGGTTGCTTCGGGGACGATCCTGTATTTTTTCCTGGAACCGAACTTCGGGCCGTTCTTCAGTATCCTTGGGAACCTGGGGATCGTCGAATCAGCGATTTACTGGCGACAGGAAACATGGCCAGCCATCGGCGTCGTCTTGGGGAGCCTCACCTGGACGTACTGGCCGTGGGTCTTCCTCATTATTCTCGCACGACGGCAGAGCGTCTCCGATGAGTTATACGAATCGGCCAAAATGTACGGTGCGAATCGGTTCCAGATGTTCCGGTACATTACCTACCCACATCTGAAGAGCGCCATCATCTTCGTGGTCATCTTCCGTGTCGTTCAAAATATGCTAAAGACAGCACAGAACTGGCAGTTAACACGCGGCGGCCCAGGGTACGACACGTCTCCACTGTCTGTGACGCTATTCGACTTTGCTTTCACAAATCAACAGATGGGACGTGCTGCGGCAGTCGGGATCATCACTGTTCTCGTCGTCGTCGTTGCAGTCGTACCGCTGATGTTGTGGTTCGAACGTGTGGCTAGTGAACAGGAGGCAGCAACATGAGCACCCTCACAGAACGCAATAGACAACGCACTCTCTCAGACTGGTTCTGGACAGCAGGACGAATCGCACTCATCGGTGGGCTGATCGTAGCGGCAGTGGTGCCGGTACTGTTCGCAGTGTCGATGTCAATTCGAAGCGCGGCGAACTTCTACAGCCCAATTTGGATCCCTGAAGCACCGACGCTGAAGTGGTACATCCAATCATGGAATGACACGGCACCGCTGCTCGAAAACAGCTATCTTCGGGCATTGGGCTCGACGATCATCACGTTGCTTGTTACTGTTCCAGCGTCCTACGCGTTCGCACGACGTGACTTCGCGCACCGCTCGCGACTCTTCTATGCAGTCGTGGGCGTCCTGTTGTTCCCGGTCATCATCGTTGCAATCCCGATTACAGTGACTTTCTTCGAACTTGGCCTTTCGGACAACATTGTCGGCCTGTGGTTCGTTGATCTGGTCTTCCTCGTTCCGTTCACTGTATTCCTGATGCGGGACTACCTCACAGCACTGCCGGCGAACCTTGAAGAGGCAGCACAGGTCTATGGGTGTACCCCGTTCACTGCCTTCGTACGAGTGATTCTTCCACTATCGGTGCCTGGAATTCTCGCCGTCAGCTTCTTCTCGTTCGTCATCAGCTGGAACGAGTTCTTCTTTGGACTCCTGCTGACTGTCGACACGGCCAAACCAGCGATTGCGAGCCTCAACGCAGCAGTGAGTTCAGAAGCAACACTCAAACAGGGGACAATCATGGCACGAACGGTGCTCATTAGTCTCCCGCCGGCGCTGATGTATCTGTTCGCGCGGAAGAGCCTAACCCAGACGTTCCAGTAACGGCCATCTTGGTCGGACCTCGTTTTTCTGTCGTCACCCTACGTGACGACAGCCCTCTTTTTCGCTTGCCGTGGCTCGGTGACTAGAGGGCATTGTCTTGGTACCAACGTCGATCCATTGCATATCATGTCCCTGCCGTGGGCACTCTCTGAGCGTAAAACTCGCCATTGCCCCCATTCTGTGACGAACTGTCCCCAGAATAGCCGTCAGCGAGCAAAAGTACTATGAGCGAGTGTGTTGTTGTCCCATATGACTATGAAGCTCCCATCACCGTTAGATAAGATACTGACACAGCAAACGATTACGACGGTATTTGGCGTCGTTGCCCTCGGACTGGGGCTGTTCTTCTCGTTGAATCAAGACAACATCATCGTCACTGGATTCATGCTAGTGTTCACTGTGCTCTTCCTGGTAATTCTCGTCAAGCAGGTCCAAACCTCTGTTCGTGAAGCGAAGTACACCTAACGTGTCGCCTCGTACATAGTCTGGTCAGAATTGTTGACCGAAGCGGTTGTCACCGTCACGGATCATTCTTACCGTCACCTTCGGCCGAGTTTCGCGCGCACGCGAGAGAGTCAAACTTCGCGATCTGAGCTACGGCGACGACTGACACGTTGATTTGCGACGAGACACGCCTCGAGAAAATGAGGACTGGTCAGTTCTACCGCGGCATGCCCGGCGCAGTTCCGCCTTCCGATCGATCTGGCTGCTGTTCAGAGAGGAGGATATCGTCAATCCGTAACAGCAGTATCGCAGCCTGCGCAGCGGTCTCGATCGCTGTTTCTTTCACCCGGACAGAATCAATGACGCCTGCAGCGCGGGTGTCTTCGATCTCACCAGCATGCCCATTTACACCAGCTGCAACGTCTCCCTCAGCATGGCGCTGACGGAGTTCAACTAGCGTGTCGATAGGATCACGTCCAGCACTCTCTGCAAGCGTTCGCGGTAGCACTTCGATAGCGTCCGCAAAGGCGTCGACAGCGAGTTGTTCTCGTGCCGCGATCCCACCGGCAGTCGAACGGAGCCGACGTGCGATCTCGATCTCAATGGCACAGCCGCCGGGACAGAACCGCCCGTTTTCGACTGCGTTGCTTACGACCGCGATGGCGTCAGCGATGGGACGTTTCAATTCGTCCATCACGTGTGTTGGTCCGCCTCGCAGTAAGAGCGTCACGTTGTCCGGATCCTTGCACTCTTCGACGAAGACAACGTCCTGCCAGTCCTTCGCGCCACATTCGACGTGACCGGCGTATCCAAGTTTTTCTGGAGTCAGTGCATCGGCTCCGGTGCTGATGGTCGCACCAGTCGAACCTGCAAGCCGTTCGAGCGCCTCGGTCGGCGTCTTGTTGAACACCATTATCCCTCGCTGGACCATCTCTTCGATGGCTCGGTTACCCAACTCACCGCCCGCAAAGACGACATCGACATCCAGTTCGGTCAACTTCTGGACCCGTGTTATGAGTGTCTCGTCCTCGGTGTCGAGTACTTGTTGTCTGGTATCAGGGTCGTCGAACGATACTGACCCGTCCAATTTCGTGTTCTCGATCTGAAGGGCGTCTTCGAAGAGTCCGATCTTCGCGTCAGTCGCCAAGCGTTCCATCCCCAGTGCTGCAGGCTCTTTTTCGATAGTCGTCCCTAGAATGCACTCTGAATCCGTCAGGAGCCCACCGGTAACGCTCTCGATTTGGATTGCATCTGTGTCGACGATACCGTCGGTGCTGACCTGTCTCACGGCCTCGACAACGAGATCAGCGAGATGTTTCCTGCTACCCTCCGCTCCGGTACCCGTCATCGCAGTTTGTGCGAGTTGTGAAAGCGTCTGGTCGTCCTCCGGTGTGACTTCGGTTGCGTTGTCATCGAGGACATCGTAGGATTCTGAAATCGCAGTCCTGTATCCGTTGATGATTGAAGTCGGATGGATTCCGTCGTCGATCAATTTCTCCGCTTGGGCGAGGAGCTCGCTAGCCAAGACGACAGCAGTCGTGGTGCCATCACCAGCAGCACGCTCCTGTGACTGTGCAACTTCAGAAACGAGTTCCGCAGCGGGATGGTCGAGGTCCATCTCTTGGAGGATCGTTGCGCCGTCATTGGTGATGGTTACTCCGCCAAGCGAGTCGACGATCATTTTGTCCATCCCATTGGGGCCCAACGTAGTCCGGGTCGCTTCACCGAGTGCTTGTCCCGCAACGAGGTTCATCGACTGTGCGTCTTCGTCCTGAAACCGATCATACGCGCTGTTGATAACAGCTTGAAGCTGCTCTGGAGACTCATGACTCATTGTGCCGTCACTGTCACAATGTGCAGTGACTGTCAATATAAGGATTGTGTTCAACTGAAAGCCTCTCAGTGTGAGATTCACGATTCTGAGCCGTTCGTCCACGGTGATCGCTCCATGAATGTGTTCAAGTATTCCACAGGATGAACTGTGTTATCTGGGCACCACTCGTCCACATTGAGTAGATTTATTAGTGACAATGCACGATAGTCCATTATCCCAATGAGTAGCTATGACACTACCCAGCCGTCCGAAGAGGGACAACCAAAACAGCCATCGACATCCGGCGAAGCCCACGTCCAGATTGAATCGATCACGAAGACATTCGATGGCGGCGAGGTTGTCGCCTGCGAGAACATCAATCTCGACATCGAACAGGGAGAGTTCGTCGTCCTGCTTGGACCGTCCGGCTGTGGCAAAACAACCACGCTGCGTTGTGTCGCAGGGCTAGAGTTACCCGACTCCGGAAGCATCGTCATCAACGGAGAAGATGTCACGAATAAGAAGCCCAAGGACCGAGACCTCGCGTTCGTGTTCCAGTCGATCGCGCTCTTCCCGCATATGAGCGTCCGCCGGAACATGCGGTTCGGCTTGGATATGAAGACAGACCTTCCCGCTGAGGAGAAAGAACAGCGGGTCGAGGAGGCCGCTGACATCCTGGGTATCAGTGAACTCCTTGACCGGAAACCCTCCGCACTCTCTGGCGGGCAACAACAGCGTGTCAGCCTCGGTCGTGCAATGGTTATCCAGCCCGAAGCGTTCTTGCTTGACGAGCCGTTCTCGGCCCTAGACGCGAATCTCCGCGATCAGATGCGTGTCGAAGTACAGCGGCTCCAGTCGCAGCTCGACATCGCGATGATTTTCGTGACCCACGATCAGCAGGAGGCGATGATGCTGGCAGACAAACTGGTCGTGATGAACGACGGCGAGATCGAACAGGTCGGAACGCCTGATGAGATCTATAATGATCCTCGGACGCAGTTCATCGCTGATTTCATCGGTTCTCCGCCGACCAACTTCTTCAATGGCAAACTCACCGAACGGGACGGTGAGGCTGTTATTTCGACCGACATTTTCGAACTGCCTCTCACAAAGGACCAGTCGGCGGCAGTTGACTTAGACTCCGTGAATCACGTCAGCGCTGCTGTCCGGCCCGAAGCGCTCTCGTTCGCAGATGACGGACTGTTCAAGGCCACAGTCATGGTAATTGAACCACACGGTGACAGGGCAGCGATTTATCTCGAAAGTCGGGATGGGGACGAAATTACAGTGCTGATGGACGATGTGGACGATCTCGAAGCCGGTGATACCGTGTGTGTCGAGGTACCACCAGAGAGTGTCAAACTATTCGGTGCTGACGGCGAGCGGCTGGTGTAATCCAGTCAGTTAGCCCCGGATTTCCCGCGGAAATTTACGACCTCCTCGAGAGAGAATGTTGGGATTTGCGGTGCGTAGACAACTCTAAACGCTATTTTCTCTCTCGTTGAAAACAAAGAATTATAATGGTCTGTGACGACCGTTCAATCGTTATGAACCTGAAACAGCGGCTGAAGCAACAGGAATTCGTTCGCGGTTCATGGGTTGTACTCGAAGAGCCATCAATCGTCGAACTCATCGCGGAGTACGGGAACGACTTCATCATCGTCGACATGGAACACTCCGCGCTCGATATCTCGACTGTAAACAAGATGGGACGAGCGATGGATGCTTCGGATGGCCATGCAGAGATGATTACACGCGTTCCATGGAACGATCATGTCACGATCAAACGTGTCCTCGACAACGGCGCACGTGGCATTCTAGTTCCATGGGTTAATACGGTTGAGGAGGCCGAAGATGCCGTCGAAGCGACTCGATACCCTCCTGAAGGGATTCGTGGTGTTGGACCACTTCGGCCTGCAAAATACGGCAAAGAGTTCGACGAGTACATGGAGCGTGCTGCCGAAGAAGATCCAATCGTCATCGTTCAGATTGAAACAGCAGAGGCAGTCGATAACGTCGAGGACATCGCTGCAGTCGATGGAATCGACGGGATCTTCATCGGTCCCGGTGACTTGGCTGTTTCACTCGGAACTTACGGGAGTGACGAAACCGAGCCATTCGACGACGCTGTCGACCGTATCGTCAGTGCAGCCCAGGCACATGATGTTGTTGTTGGGACGGTCGTGGGCGATGTCGACGATATCTCGGTTTGGCTTGACCGTGGCATCGACTTTTTGGCGAACGGAAGCGATATCGCGTATCTCAACTCCGCAAGTGCACGATTCAAGGACGCGTTCGAGGATGCCGTAGAGCAAGATCACGATTGACAGTATAGGCCTCTTTGCTCTGTATAGTGTTGAGGAAATGACCTCCGTATTGGAGGCCTGACAACAGAGTGTCATTCTTTCAGACGGACCGGAGCCACGCGTGGCCGACATTTTCGACAGGAGACAGAGCGATTCTAGTGGTCTGAGACGACCTCATGGCATTTGAACAGCAAAGCCTATGCACCGGGTGGGGGAATAGACGAGTGACATGCCAGTAGCCTGGCTGAGTACGATCAGCGCCAGTGACATCGATACCGTAGGCGGCAAAGGGGCCTCTCTCGGGGAACTGACCCGGGCCGGACTGCCCGTCCCGTCGGGGTTCGTCGTCACGGCCAACACGTACCGCACGTTCATCGAGGAGACCGAGATCGCAGACGAACTGTTCGATGCCGTTGACGTGGATACCGAAGACAGCACGGCGCTGGCCGAGGCCGAGCAACGGGCCCGCAAGCTCATTCTCGAAACAGAGTGGCCCGACGACCAGAAACAGGACGTGCTGGCCGCGTTCGACGATCTGAACGGCGATCCCGTCGTGGCAGTCCGATCCTCCGCGACCGCCGAGGACCTCCCCGACGCCTCCTTCGCCGGCCAGCAGGAGACGTTCCTCAACATCACGCGCGAGGACCTGCTCGACCGGGTCAAGCGGTGCTGGGCCTCGCTCTTTACCCAGCGAGCCATCTACTATCGGCAGGAACAGGGCTTCGCCCACGATCAAGTAAACATCGCCGTCGTCGTCCAGCGGATGGTCGACGCCGAGAAGAGCGGCGTCATGTTCACCAGCCACCCCTCGACCGGCGCGCCGCAGTTGATCGTCGAGGCCGCGTGGGGTCTCGGTGAGGCCGTCGTCTCCGGGTCGGTCACGCCCGACAACTACGTCTTCGATCGGACCGACGACCAACTCGACGACGTTACCGTCGCGACAAAGAAGATCATGTGTGTGCGCGACGAGGAGACCGGCGAGACCGTCGAGCGGGCTGTGTCCGACGACAGGCAGGACCAGCGGGTCCTCTCTGACGACGAGATCAGAGCGCTCAGAGACCTCGGCGAGCGCGTCGAGGACCACTACGGCGGCCCCCAGGACGTTGAGTGGGCCATCGTCGACGGCGACATCCACATGCTCCAGTCCCGACCCGTGACGACCATCGACGAGGGCAATGCGGAACGGGCAACTGGGAACGACGCCGGCGACGACGTGCTCGTCAGCGGGCTCGGCTCGGCTCCGGGGACCGCCAGCGGCACGGTCCGAACCGTGGGCAAACTCGATCAACTCGACAAGGTCGGCGAGGGCGACATCATCGTCACGGAGATGACGACCCCGGACATGGTGCCGGCGATGAAACGCGCCGCCGGCATCGTCACCGACGAGGGCGGCATGACGAGCCACGCAGCCATCGTCTCGCGCGAACTCGGCGTGCCCGCCGTCGTCGGCACGGAGAACGCCTCCGACCGGCTGTCGGACGGCGAGCAGGTCACCATCGACGGCGAGAAGGGCACCGTCGAGCGCGGCGACGCCACCGAGTCGGAGACCCACGAACCCGTCGAGGAGGTCCGTCCCGAGACGCCGGTCAAGCCGATGACCGCCACCGAGGTGAAGGTCAACGTCTCGATCCCGGATGCCGCCGAACGCGCCGCGGCCACCGGCGCCGACGGCGTCGGCCTGCTGCGGATCGAGCACATGATCCTCTCGACGAACAAGACGCCCGAGCGCTACATCGACGACCACGGCGAGCGCGCCTACGTCGAGGAGATCGTCGACGGCGTCCGCGGCGTCGCCGAGGAGTTCTACCCCCGACCGGTCCGGGTGCGCACGCTCGACGCCCCGACCGACGAGTTCCGCCAGCTGGAGGGCGGCGAAGAGGAGCCCGCCGAGCACAACCCGATGCTGGGCTACCGGGGCATCCGCCGCAGCCTCGACCGCCCGGACCTCTTCGAACACGAACTCGCCGCGTTCCGGCGGCTGTACGATCTGGGCTACGACAACGTCGAGATCATGTTCCCGCTGGTCAACGACGCCGAGGACGTCATCCAGGCTCGGAATCTCATGGCGGAGGCGGGCATCGACCCCGACAAGCGCGACTGGGGCGTCATGGTCGAGACGCCCGCGGCCGCGTTGGGCGTCGAGTCGATGGCCGAGGCCGGCATCGACTTCGTCTCCTTCGGCACGAACGACCTCACCCAGTACACGCTGGCCGTCGACCGCAACAACGGCCGCGTCGCCGACCGCTTCGACGAACTCCACCCCTCCGTGCTGAAGCTCATCGGCAACACTATCGAGACCTGCCGCGAGCACGACGTGGCGACGAGCATCTGCGGCCAGGCCGCCTCCAAGCCCGAGATGGTCCAGTTCCTCGTCGACGAGGGTGTCACCTCCATCTCCGCGAACATCGACGCCGTCCGCGACGTCCAGCACGAGGCCAAGCGCGTCGAGGAGAAGCTGCTGCTGGAATCCGTTCGCTGATCAGAACGGATCCGCCGGCGTCGCGAGCCTGGTGACGCCCTCGACCGCGTCGAAGTCGTCGTCGAACGAATAGACGTACTCGATGCCTTCTCGTTCCATGTATGCGACGGCGGTCGCGTCGCCGAACGCGAGTCCGTCATAGGTCGCGAACAGCTCACGAGCCCGGTCGAAGTCTTTCTGCGGTGCGTGGTGTATCTCGAAGCCGGCCGACTCGTTCATCGTCTCGTAGAACGCGGTCGCCGTCGAGTGTCGGCGCCGGCCGTGGATCCAGTTCAGCGTCTCTAGAACGAGATAGTTCGTGACGTGCCCCCTCGGGAGTGTCTCACGGTCGATGCCGGCGACGATCTCGGTCGCGACAGCGTGATGCTGGTCGTCCGCGTCGGCACGACCGACGAGGACGCTCGTATCGACGACCGCGGCAGCCGTCACGCGTCCTCCGTGGCGCCGGGGTCGTCCTCGTGTCCCGCAAGGTCGTGCGTTTCGAGGGCGTCACCACCCATCGGAACGGCCTCGAAGTCGTCGAACGCGCCCCGTCGCTGCTTGACGACCTCGACGGTCAAAACGCCGTCCTCGTCGACGTTCCACCGAAGCCTGTCGCCGGCTCCGATATCGAGCCGACGGCGGAGCGACGCCGGTACCGTTACCATCCCCTGGTCGTTCACGGTCGTCTCTTCGGGGGTGTCGTCGGTCGCCATATTCGGCACTACCTCGTCCGACCCTATACATGTTCGCCCGCATGTGCCGGAACCGGTCGCAGAGGGCTGGGGCGGCGCTCAGAAGAACGTGAGCTTGTCCCGCCGGTAGAGGTCGAGTTCGGAGACCATCGAGGGGTCCTGCTGTGCGGCGAAGACGACGGCGTCGGCGATCTCGGTCGGGTCCGAGACCTCCCCCTCCTCGAATCGTTCCTCGAAGGACTCGCCGCTCTCGCTGGCGAACTCGCTGCGGACCTCGGCGGGGTTGATCGTGGTGACGGCCACGTCGTCCTCGCCGACGTCGGCGGAGACGCTCTTGGCGAACCCGCGCACCCACCACTTCGTCGCCGCGTAGACGGGGTTGACCGGTCGAGGGTACTGCCCGGCGAAGCTACCGATGAACACGAGCGTGCCCGACGATTCGCGGAGATGGGGCAGCGCGGCGCGGGTCGCGTAGAAGTAGCCGTCGGTGTTGACCTCCATCATCGTGCGGTAGTCCTCCGTCGAGAGGTCCTCGACGCCCTCGCCGATGGCGACGCCGACGTTGTTGACCAAGAGATCGATGCCGCCGAAGGCGTCGACCGTTTCGTCGATCAGCGCGTCGACGGCGTCGTCGTCGCGGATGTTCGTCGGGACGACCAGCGTCTCGACGCCGTAGTCGGATTCGAGGTCGTCGGCGATCGCTTCCAGCCGCTGTTCGCGGCGGGCGGCCAGCGCGACGTTCGCGCCCTCGGCCGCGAGCGCGTGTGCGGTGGCCTCGCCGATGCCCGAACTCGCGCCGGTGACGACCGCCGCCTCGTCTGCCAGGTCCTGCTCGGTGGACATGCCTCCACGTAGGACACCCCCCGACATAAGTCTCGGCGCTCTGGGGCAGCCCAAACGCCCGCCCAGCCGATCCCACAACGGGAGCGAACGCCTACCGCGAACACAACGGCTAAACGCGCGCCGCCCTTTCAGGCGGGTATGCAGCTGGCCGAGCCGCAGGATTTCGAGCGCGTCCTGTCGTCGATGTGCACCGACCCCCACCCCGCGGCTCGGGAGGCCGCCGAGCGCTTCCTCGCGACCAACCCCGGCGACCCCGGCACCTACGAAACCGTCGCCGACCTCGAACGGCGCGCGGTCGACCTCCTCGGAGAGGTCACCGGCCACCCCGACCCCGAGGGCTACGTCGCCAGCGGCGGCACGGAGGCCAACATCCAGGCGGTGCGGATCGCCCGCAACCGCGCCGACACCGACGACCCCAACGTCGTCGCGCCGACGAGCGCGCACTTCTCCTTTACCAAGGCCGCCGACCTGTTGGGCGTCGAGTACCGCACCGCGCCGACGGTCGACCACCGCGCCGACCTCGCCGCGATGGCCGAACTCGTCGACGAAGACACCGTCTGCGTCGTCGGCGTCGCCGGCTCGACGGAGTACGGCTACGTCGACCCGATCCCGGAGATCGCCGAGATCGCCCACGAGGTCGACGCGCTGTGTCACGTCGACGCGGCCTGGGGCGGGTTCGTCCTCCCCTTTACCGACCACGCCTGGGACTTCGGCGACACCGCGGTCGACACGCTGACGATCGACCCCCACAAGATGGGACAAGCGGCCATCCCGGCCGGCGGCCTGCTCGTCCGCTCGCGGGACCTGCTCGACGAGCTTGCGATCCGAACTCCCTATTTAGAGTCGACCTCGCAGGTGACGCTGACCGGTACCAGAAGCGGCGCGGGCGTCGCCAGCGCCGTCGCGGCGATGGAGACGCTGTGGCCGGGCGGCTACCGCGAACAGTACGAGCGGTCGATGAGAAACGCCGAGTGGCTGGCCGAGAAGCTGGCCGCCCGGGGTCACGACGTGGTCGAGCCGGACCTGCCGGTCGTCGCCGCGGACCTGTCGGTTCCGATGACCGAGGAGTTGCGCTCGCGGGGCTGGCGCGTCTCGAAGACCGGCGCCGACGAGATACGCGTCGTCTGTATGCCCCACGTCACCCGGTCGATGCTCCGGTCGTTCGTCGCCGACCTGGACTGGTACTGAGGCGCCGACGCGTCGGCCGGAGCCGAGATCTCGCCGTCTCCGGAGTACTCCGGAGGGGTACGTTCCCCACAGCGCGATCCGAACATCAACATTTAGGCCCCCCCAAAGCCAACTCGCGGACGTGATAGCGGGTCTGGTCCCACTCGTCGACGCCCTCCACCTCCACAGCGTCGTTTCCGGACCGGTCGGTGTCGGACAGTTAGCACTCTCGGAAGGGTGGTTGCACGCGATCGAAGACATCGTTCGGACGGCGACCGGCCCCGCGGGGCTGGTCATCGTCGCGGTGTACTCCTTTCTCATCACGTTCATCCTCCCGCTGCCGTCGGAGATCGTCCTGCCGCTTGCCAATCACCTCAGGCTCGGGCTGCCGGTGTGGGTAAACTACGCTATCGTCATCTTCGTCGCCAGCGTCGGCAAGGCCGCAGGGAGCGTCTTCGCCTTCCACATCGGTCAGGAGGCCAAGGAATCGGGGCCGGTGATCCGGTGGCTGCGGCGGTCGCGGTTCGACATCATCGCGTGGTCGGAGTCGAAAGTCATCAAGCTCTCACAGAAGTACGGCTACGTGGGGCTGGCGATGGCGCTGTCGGTGCCGGCGTTTCCCGACACGCTGTCGGTGTACGCCTTCTCCGTGCTGGAAGACGACTACGTCAAGTTCGCGGCAGCGACGTTCGCCGGCAGCGTCGGTCGATTCCTCGTCTGGATCCTCCTCGTCCGGGGTGCGGCCCTCTCGATCTGAGAAGTCGGCCGGCGACCGCGCGCCGCGTGGACCCGCGTCGTTGCTCGCCAGCAGCGACGGGCTTACGTGGTGGCCGGCTCACCTACGGGTGATGGAAGGGGTGCTGTGGTACGTGTTCGCCAGCACCCGCGGGGGTGACAACCGGGCGCGGATCCTGCGGGCCATCGACGAGCGCCCGCGCAACGCCAACCAGCTCGCCGAGGACTTAGACCTCGATTACACGACCATCCGCCACCACCTCGACGTCCTCGAGGAGAACAACGTCGTGGCCGCCAGCGGCGACGAGTACGGCGCCGTCTACCTGCCGACCGACCAGTGTCGCGCCAACTGGGACACCGTCGAGGAGGTCCTCGACACGGTATTGGAGGACGATTCATGACCAACCGACCGACCAGCCATCAGACCACAGACCCGCTCGCAGACCGCTCGCCGACCGACCGCCCGTCGACGGGACCCCCGCGCGCCCGCCGGAGTCAGGAGACAATTTGGACAGCCTATTTGCGGATACGTCCCGAAGGAGCGAGCCAGCAATGACGCTGTGGTTCGAGGCCGCCCGGCTCGCCGTGGTCGGCAACGTCGTACTCCTGGTCGGCCTGACCGCAGTCTGGGCGCGCAACTACCGCGCCCACGGGGCGAAACACACGCTCGGCCTGCTGGTCTTCGGCGCCTTTCTGCTCGCGGAGAACCTGCTTGCGGTGTATCTCCTCTTTTTCCACGGCACCTTCCACGGCTGGGTCAGCGGCGCCGCTCCCGTCGCTCAGCGCGGCATGATGGCGCTGAACGTCCTCGAATTCCTCGCGCTCGCCTTCCTCGTGAAGATCACCTGGGAGTGAAGTCGGTCCCGTCCCGACTGCCGTCTCCTGAGAGAGCCAGTTCGACCCGGTTCGGTCCGGTCCCGGTTGCCGCGTCCTCACGGAGAACCCGCGACGTAGCTGCGCGATACCCACTCACTCGGCGGGTTTATCGTGTCACCAGTCGTAACAGTGGTATGGAGTACCGACGCGTCACATCCCAGATCCTCGTCGGCGGGGTCGTCGTGGTGCTGGGCCTCGTCCTGCTGGCCCGGACGACCGGCGTCTACGACACCGG
>ENA-ORDC01000259-ORDC01000259.1-marine-metagenome-genome-assembly--contig:-NODE-259-length-57957-cov-19.031047_pt1 | contig 57957 bp, 53 predicted proteins | sample MGYA00237783_ERZ508515 | MGnify/ENA primary metagenome ERZ508515 (study PRJEB26186, sample SAMN06268792) | marine metagenome | isolation source: Eden Landing Ponds, San Francisco, CA, USA | place...
GACCAGGGGACGACAGGCACTCGATTCATGGTGTTCGACCACGACGGCTCAGTGGTCGCCAACGCCTACGAGAAACACGAACAGATTTACCCGGAGCCCGGGTGGGTCGAGCACGACCCGATGGAGATCTGGGAGAACACGAAACAAGTCGTCAAAGACGGACTCGCGGACGGTGGCCTCTCGCCCGATCAGCTGGATGCGCTCGGGATCACCAACCAGCGTGAGACGACGATCGTGTGGGACGCAGAGACGGGCAAGCCGGTACACAACGCGCTGGTCTGGCAGGATCGCCGGACGACCGACCGGGTCGAGGAGATCCAGGAGGCGGACAAAGTCGAGTGGATCCGCGAGAAGACGGGCCTGGAGTGTGACGCGTACTTCTCGGCGACGAAAGTCGAGTGGATTCTCGACAACGCCGATCAGATCAAGACCGGCCGCGCACGACCCGAGGACATCCGCGATCGAGCGGAGAGCGGTGAGCTGCTGATGGGGACGATCGACACGTGGCTCATCTACAACCTCACCGGCAATCACATCACGGACGTCTCGAACGCTTCGCGGACGATGCTGTACAACATCCGTGAGCTGGAGTGGGACGACGAACTCCTCGAAGAGTTCAGCGTCCCCAGATCGATGGTGCCGGAAGTCCGCCCGTCCAGTGACGAGAAGACCTACGGGACGACGGACGCGGACGGCTTCCTCGGTGCGGAGGTCCCGGTGGCAGGCGCGCTGGGAGACCAGCAGGCCGCGCTGTTCGGCCAGACCTGTTTCGACACCGGTGACGCCAAAAACACCTACGGCACAGGGAGCTTCTTCCTGATGAACACCGGCGAGGAGGCAGTCGCGTCGGATCACGGCCTCCTGACGACGATCGGCTTCCAGCGCTCGGGCGAGCCCGTCCAGTACGCCCTGGAAGGGTCGATCTTCATTACTGGAGCCGCAATCGAGTGGCTCGAAGACGTCGAGTTGATCGACGACCCGGCCGAGACCGCCGAACTCGCGCGCTCGGTCGACTCCACGGACGGCGTCTACTTCGTACCCGCGTTCACGGGCCTGGGAGCACCCCACTGGGACGGCCGCGCACGCGGGACCATCGTCGGAATGACTCGGGGGACCCGCCGCGAGCACATCGTTCGCGCGACCCTCGAATCCATCGCGTTCCAGACCCGCGACGTCGCGGAAGCGATGGAAGCCGACTCCGGCGTCGAGATGACGAGCCTCAAAGTCGACGGTGGGGCAGTCAAGAACAACTACCTCTGCCAGCTCCAGAGCGACATCATCCAGACCGATATCGCCCGCCCGAAAGTCGACGAGACGACGGCGCTCGGCTCGGCCTACGCTGCCGGTCTCGCGGTGGGTTACTGGGAGACGGTGGACGAACTCCGCGACAACTGGCAGGTGGACAAGACGTTCAAGCCCAAGATGGCCAGCGGCGACGCCGACAAGAAGCAGGCCCGGTGGGAGGAAGCAGTCGACCGCTCGCTCGACTGGGCTCGTGACGGAGGTGACTGAATATGGCGGTGGAGGCAGCTCTGGCCGGCGTCGACCTGGTCGACGTCGTGTTGCAGGCCGGACATGACTGGGGGACCATCGACGATGTCATCGAAGTGTTCACTGATCAACCGGGCCCAGCGATTCTGCTGGGGGCGGCTGCCGGTGGCGCGTTCGGTGCGGCACTGGGGGCACTCCCGGCATTCATCTTCACCGGCTTCCTCGTTCTGGCGGGCGTCGCCGGTGGGAACCTGGTCGGTGTCGGGTTCGGCCCGGTCTTTGGCCCGCACATTTCCTTCGCAGGTGGTGCAGCCGCGGCCGCTTACGCCTCGAAGAACGGCTTGATGGAGTCCGGATTCGACTACCATAACGGGAAAGACATAGGATTCGCGTTAGGGAGTCGACCGGACATCTTGGCCGTTGGTGCGTTATTCGGCGTGTTCGGGATACTCGGAGAACAACTGCTCCGCAACCTTGCTGTCCCGACTGACCCGATCGCGATCATGGTCGTCATCAGCGCGTTCGCCCACCGTGCAGTCTTCGGCTACTCGATCCTCGGCACGGTCAGCTCCAAGGCCAAGGGACGCTTCGACATGGGGCCGTTCGAGCGCGAGGAAATGCGTGCCGAGAGCGAATCGCTCGTCACCGACGGTGAGAAGAGCACGTCGGAACGGCTCGCCGTCGAGCCGTGGCTGCCGAACATGTACAAGTGGTCGCACGTCGCTTCGATCGGTCTGGTCGCTGGGGCTGCGGCTTCCTACGCAGGCTGGCAAGTTTCCACGGTTGCGTACGGTGGTGCTGCCGCACCTGCAGTCTTCCTCGGATTCGGGTTCAGTGCAGCGACGCTGCTGTTCCTGAATCTGGGCGTCGATCGAATTCCGGTCACACACCACATGACTCTCCCAGGGGCAACTGCGTGTTTCGCCGCCCTCGCTTCAGGGGACGCGATAATCGCGGGCGTCGACCCGATCGTCGCCGTCGCCATCGGTGCCGTCTTCGGCATGATCGGTGCGCTGATCGGTGAGGCCGGTCAGCGGATCTTCTACGCCCACGGCTCGACCCACGTGGACCCGCCTGCGTTCGCCATCTTCATCTCGATCTCGCTGATCTGGGTGCTGGCGGTCGCTGGCGTCTTCGCCACGTCCGTCTGGGTCCCCGGTGGCCTCTAAATTCGGCCCGCACTCTCTTCGTTTATCGTACAGCCCCCACACCGCCCCCGTAGCCGTACCACCAATTCGCTATGCACCTACGACGGCAGCGCTGTCCGCAAGACAAGAAACGACAGCACGCCCGTGCCCACCCCGACGCCCAGCGCCAGGAGAAAGCCCGGCTCGATCACCATCGCCGCCAGCGCCGCGAACGATCCGACGACGAGCGCGCCGCCGGCCGCGCCGTGATGGTAGTTGCCAGTGGCTTCGATCGCCTGGCTCGGGACGCCCGTTCCCGAGGAGAGGCTAGCGTGATAGGGAATGTAGATCCGAACGCCGATGGCGGAAAACGCCGCGATAGCAGCGTTGAAATTGACGTTGTCGGTCAGCAGCGTCGCCAGCCCGAAGACGGCCATCGCGAAGAACAGCGCGATGATCTTGCTCCACTTGTCGGCTCGCTGCAGCGACTCGTCCACCTGAGCGTCGGCCATACCTACCGGCACGTATCGAATCCCGTTATAAGTTTGCAGGCGCCAGCGCCCGTCCAGCGGCCGTCTCAGATCGACGACCCTCATCGCAGGAGCGTTCGTAACTGCAGGGCCGTCACCCGAAGGTCGACCCTGTCCCGGGGACGAGCGCGCCGCCAACACTATATGCTGGCCCGGAGTGGCGAGCAGTATGTTGGAGCGATTCGGGATCTCCGATCGCGACCGTCGAAATCTCGTCGCTGTCGCGGTCGTCATCGCGATCCTCATGGCGTTTTTCACCGACGGGTCGGTCGTCGTCCGGCTTCTCGCCGGCGTCATCGGCGGGCTCATCAGCGCTGTCGTGTTCGTCGTCACGACCATTTTGATCAAGAAGGCCGGCCTGGAGTACTGACACGAACTGGACGGTCCTCGGGTGCGGCGGGGCGACCACTCCAGTCTCGAAAGGGGCATTTTTATTCCCGACGCTGGAGCACCAATCACAGGACTCGACTCCACCCATGGATCTGACGGAGCGCATCAGGCGACGCCAGCGCCGGGGCGGCAACAGAGCGGTAGTGCTCAACTACGAGCCGATCAACCCGGTCGCACACGTCGAGGAACCGACTGGACGCGGCCCGATCCTCGAACGTGTTCTCGATTACCTCGATCCCGTTTTCGAGGGATCGTTGCCGGGCGACGCGTATCTGTGGGGACCGGCAGGCAGCGGAAAGTCGGCGATCGTGACGGCGCTGTTCGACCGACTCGGTGTCGTGACAGTCCAGTCCCGGACAGTCATCCACACGACGACCCGCGCACAGCCCGTCGAGTTGCCGCGATTCGTCTACGTCAATGCCCGGGAGGCTGCCACGGAGTTCCAGTTCTACCACGCTCTTCTCGACGGGCTCACCGAGACCGACGTCCCGCAGAAAGGAGTCAGTACCTCCGAACTTCGCGGTCGCCTCGAAGACCGACTTCGATCGACCCCGGGGACGGTCGTCGCCGTCGATCACGTCGACGAACCGCGGTCGCTATCGCCCGACTCCGTGCTCGAATCGCTCGCCGACCTCGACGGGCCGCTCTCGACTGTTCTGGTCGGCCGAAGCCCCCCGGGCGATCTCGGAATTCCGGAACAGACGAACGAGATCGAGGTTCCGGCCTACAGTCAACAGGTGTTGATCGATATCCTCATGACTCGCGGTTCGGCGGGGCTCGCACGCGACGCGCTCGGTCACGCCCAGGCACGCCGGATCGCCTCCTGGGCACGTGGCAACGCGCACGACGCACTTTCGGCACTGTTCGGCGCGGCGGAGTTAGCCGATTCCCGGGGTGCGGAACGAATCCGCGAGCCCGATGTCGACGGTGGGATCGAGGCCGTGCCACAGCCCTGCGTCTCACTCGGGATCGTGTTGACCTTGCCCGAGAACCGCCAGCGTGTCCTCCGGGAGTTGCTCGCGATCGACGATGCCGACCGCGAATCGGTGACGACCACGACCGACGCGATCGCCGCCTCGCCGACGGTCGATCTCTCGTCGGGGACGGTCAAGCGTTTCCTCTACGAACTCGCCGAATCCGGCGTCGTCGAGCGTGTCACAGCCGACCAACCGTCCGGTCACGGCCGCCCGCCCAGTCGCGTCGAGCCACGGTTCCCGACGCTCGTCTTCGAACGGCTGTACGATCTGCGGTCGGATCAGTAGACTGGACAAGTACTCGACTGCAAACGCGTCCTTGAAGGGGTGGCCACTCCGAGTACGTGTATGACCACTGTCGCCGTACTCGCCGATCCGCCCGTCGAAGGCGTCGTCTGTCGGGACCTGATCGAGTCGACGCCGCTGCACGCTGCCGACGGAGTGAGGCTCTACGAGGCCATGCTGACCGATGTTTGCCGTGCCGTCGAGGGCAGCGGGGCCCAGTTGTTGCTCAACTACCGGCCGCGAGAGCACCTCGACCTGCCGGAGTCGGTGTCGCCCAAGACGCGACTGGAGGGCGTCGTGAGCGAGGCCGTCGACGCGCCAGAAGCTGTGCGGTACGAAGTTCAGGTCGGCAGCACCTTCGCCGCACGGGCCGGCAACACCGTGACGCACCTGCTCGAACAGGAGGGGGAGGGCAGCGTCCACGTGCTCGAACCGACAGTTCCGCTGGTGTCGCGCCAGGCGATCGACTCGGCGTCGATGAAGCTGCGGCGCTCCTCGGTCGTCGTCTCCCCAGCCAGCGGGGGGCGCGTCGGCTACGCTGGCTTCGCTGAGACGATCGACTTCGACGGAGCCTACGACGCGCCGGCGGTCGAGTCGCTCGTCGACAGCGCGATCGACGCCAGCGTCGACGCCGACTTCCTCCCGGGACTCCAGCCCGTTCGGACGCCGGCCGACCTGGCGACGGTCGTCCCAGAAGTCCGTGCCCGCGAGCGTGCGGGCCGGATCTATCCGAGTGCGACCGCGGACGCGATCGAGCGACTCGGGCTTCGGATCACCGAGGACGAGTCCGTGACGGTGAGTCGGTCCTGACAGCGCAACCAGGGTGTGGTGGTCAGAAAAGCGAGACCGAGGCGCTTTTTATCAGTCGTGTCGAACCCACGGGTGTGCTCTCGGTCGAGCTTCACGCCCACTCCGCACTCTCCTACGACGGCCGCGACCCCGTCGATGCGCTACTCGAACGCGCTCGCGACGCCTCTCTCGACGCGCTCGCAGTCACCGACCACGACGAGATAGCGGCTAGTCTCGACGCCGTCGAGAAGGCCTCCGACTACGACCTGATCGGCATCCCGGGGATGGAGGTCACGAGCGCCGCCGGGCACGTCCTCGGGCTGGGTATCACCGAGGCGATCCCGAAGGGACTGTCTTTCCAGGAGACGCTCGATCGAATCCACGACCAGGGTGGGATCGCCGTCGTTCCCCACCCCTTTCAGGAATCGCGCAGCGGCGTCATCGACAACATCTCGCGGGCCGAACTGGCCCGGGCCGACGCCATCGAGGTGTACAACTCCCGGTTGCTGACGGGGCGAGCCAATCGCCAGGCGCGGCGCTTCGCCCGCGAACACGGGATCCCGATGACGGCCGGCAGTGACGCCCACATCGCCGAGATGGTCGGCCGCGCGGTGACGAACGTCGATACCGACGAACGCACAGTCGAAGCGATTCTCCAGGCAATCGTCGAGGGACGAACCTCGATCGAAGGTCGCCGGACGCCGTGGTGGATCAGTTTCAGACAAGCCGCCGGCGGCGCGAAACGACGCATCCGAAGTCGGCTGTCGGGGCTATTTTGATGACGCTGCACGGGTCATCGCCGGATATCGTTCGGTCCGCCGTCGAGCGCGGCGACGCCCTGCCCGGAACGAACGGCTTTGCCGGTCAGGTCGACGACTATCTCGTCCGGGACGTCCTCGGGCGCTATCCGCTGTTCGTCGACGACGAGGGCTGGGCGTTCGATCCCGCCGACCTCGACGATCCGTCGTCGTTCCCGGCCGGACACATCCGGACCGACGATGGTGTCGAACGCTGGTGTACCCTCCCGGACCCCTCGCTTGCCGACCCTGACGAGGGCGTCGCGGCTGTCCGCTCGGCGCTCGAACGCTCGTTCGCGACGGTCGACACCGAAGGGCTAGCCGTCGCTTTTTCCGGTGGCGTGGACTCCGCACTGGTCGCCGCCGCCCTCGACGTCCCGCTGTACGTCGCCGGGTTCCCTGACAGCCACGATGTCGAGGCTGCACGATCAGGTTCCGAACTGCTCGATAAGGAGTTGACTGTCATCGAAGTAACTCACGACGACATCGAGCGTGCAGTCCCGGAGATCGTCGCCGCCACGGGCCGGACGAACGCGATGGATGTCCAGATCGCGCTCGCGCTGTATCTGGTCGGCGAGCGCGTCGCCAGCGACGGGTTCGACCGACTCGCAGTGGGCCAGGGCGCGGACGAACTGTTCGGCGGCTACGCCAAGGTCGCGAAAGCGCCTGACGACCCTCGGACCGAGGCCGATACTGTTCGGGGAGCCACCCGCGAGGTGATCGAGACGTTGCCCGACCAACTGGAGCGTGACGTGCTGACGTTGCGGGCGGCGGGCGTCGAGCCCGTCGCGCCGCTGCTCCACGACGCCGTCGTCGAGGCCGCGCTCGGCCTGCCCGGGGAGTTGCTCGTCGACGGCGACACCCGGAAGGTCGCCCTCCGGGAGGCGGCCTGGCGCTGGCTCCCCGAGGAGCTGGCCACTCGTGAGAAGAAGGCCGTCCAGTACGGGAGCCTGGTCTCTCGGGAACTCGATCGACTGGCCCGCCAGGCCGGCTTCAAGCGCCGGATGGACGATCACGTCACCAAGTACGTGGAATCACTGGTAGAGTGAGTGCTGGATTCTGGCGCGGCGCTTACGTTCGAGAAGGGGTGACGCCAGCGAGTGTAGGCGTAGAATAATACTTTACAAAAGTACTATACTAACACAGCTCGTTCGTGCTGGCATGAGCGACGACCTCACACCGGACGAGTTCGCGGACGTCAACGAGGCGGTCGGCGAGGAGTGGGAGTCGGAGACGACACCCTACGAGCGTGTTCGCCAGGTGATCGCCCACACCTATTCACCTGTCTCGGCGGCAACTGCCGCAGACGAGGCACGGACCACACCGAAGACGGCACGGAAACACCTGAGCGCGCTCGCCGACGAGGGATTCGTCGTCACCGACACGGGCGAACACGGCGGGACGACGTATCGACGGTCACCGGAGTCGCTCGTGGTCGAACAGGCCGCGGACATCCTCGAACACGTCTCGATCGAGGATCTTCGGGCACGTATCACGGAGATGCGCGAGCAACTCCAGGACTATCGGACAGAGTACGGCGTCGCCTCTCCGGACGAGCTGACCATCGAGCAGACGAATCAGACCCTCTCGGAGCGTGATTCCGCTCGGTCGCGGATCGACGCCGAGACGCTTCGAGACTGGCAGACGACGCGTCGAAATCTGGCGTTCGCGAACGCGGCGCTCTCGATCGCGACCGCCGAGCGGTTTGTCGACGGCGACGCAGGACCGACTGACGACAGTATTCCCGTCTGAACGATGGTGGATCGTGACGATGCAGACGAAGGACACTCGCTCAGAGGCCCGATCGACCGCGCTGCGCTCTGTTCCATCCGCGATACGATCGAGCGAGAGGAACCGCTCGCATCGCCGTCGCTGGATGACTATCTCGGTCCCTCGGTTCTGGAGGTCCCGCTTGACGACGGCCTCTGCAGTGCCGACACCGCGCGGATCGATGTCGAGTGGACGACCCAGTCGGACTACAAATTTCACTACACAGATAGCGCTGGCGTGAACTGCAGGTGGGGAAAACACCCGCACGGCGGGGAGTTTACTCACGTTCCAGGACTCGAACACTTCCACCCGCCACCGGATGCCACCTCAAACCCCGCTGATGTCGAAGCATCGTGTATCGAGCACGCTGCCGAAACGCTCGTCACTCGTGCCGTGCTTAGACTCTGGCGCGTCGCCTATCATACGGACTCTTACGATCCGTTGAACAACGCGCGCAATCCACCGTAGACGACCGGTTCAGCCGATCACGAACAGCGTCTCACCCATGTCGACGCTGTCGCCCTCGCTGACGGCGACGTGCTCGACCGTCCCGCCACGCGGAGCCACCACGTCGTTCTCCATCTTCATCGCTTCGAGCACACAGAGAACGTCTCCGCTCGCGACCTCGTCGCCTTCGGCCACGTCGACGCTGAGGATGGTCCCCTGCATGTCCGCGGTTACTTCCTCGCCCTCGCCGGGGACGCCGTCGGCACTCTCCGACTCTCTCTCCTGGCGGCGCGGGCCCGCGGAGGACTCGCTCCCCCCGCCGCTGGTAGTTTCGCCGCCTGCGGGGACCGTCAGCCCGCCGCGGTCTTCGAGAGTCACGTCGAAGCGCTTCCCGTTGACTTCGACTGTGAATTCGCGTTCGACGGCCTCTTCGCTTCCGTCTTCGCTGCTCGGCTCGCTCCCCCAGCGCTCCTGGGCCTCGTCGATCCGCGCGCGGTCGAAGTGCTCGTCGAGGTAGTCAGTCGTGTGCTCGCCCGCACAGAAGGTCTCGTCTTCGAGCATCAGCCTGTGGAACGGGACGATCGTGACGAGTCCCTCGATGTCGAACTCCGCGAGGGCGCGACGGGAGCGCGCGAGACACTCCTCGCGGTCGGTGGCCTCGACGATCAACTTCGCGACCATCGAGTCGTAGTCGCCGCCGATCCGATCGCACTGGCGCAGCGCGTCGTCGACCCGCACGCCGATCCCGCCCGGCGGGTCGTAGGTGTCGAGGGTGCCGGTCTGGGGCGCGAACTGGTTGGCGGCGTTCTCGGCGTTGATCCGGAACTCCATGGCGTGCCCCTCGACCTCGACGTCGTCCTGTGCGAACTCGATCTCCCCGCCCGCCGCCACACGTAACTGCCACTTCACGATGTCGATGCCCGTGATCTCCTCGGTGACGGTGTGCTCGACCTGGATGCGCGTGTTGACTTCGAGGAAGTAGAACTCGTCGCCGGAGACGAGAAACTCCACGGTGCCGGCGTTGGTGTAGTCGGCTTCGCGGACGCCCCGCCTCGCTGCTTCGCCGATCTGCTCGCGCATCTCGTCGTCGATGGCCGGACTCGGTCCTTCTTCGATCACTTTCTGGTGGCGACGCTGGAGCGAACAGTCACGCTCGCCGAGGTGGCGGACGTTGTCGTGCTGATCCGCCAGAATCTGGACCTCGATGTGTCGCGGCCCGTCGAGGTAGCGTTCGAGGTAGACCGAGTCGTTGCTGAAGTACGCCTCGCCCTCGCGTTTGGCGCTTTCCAGTTGTTCTTCGGCCTCCGCGGCGCTCTCGACGATCTTCATCCCGCGGCCGCCACCGCCGCCCTCGGCCTTGATCGCCACTGGAAAGCCGTGTTCCTCGCCGAACTCGATCACCTCTTCGGGATCCTCGACGGGGTCGGTCGTCCCGGGGACGATGGGCACGTCCGCGCTGTCCATGATCTTGCGGGCTTTGGTCTTCTCGCCGAGCGATTCCATCGCGTCGCTGTCGGGGCCAACCCACGTGATCCCGTCCGCTTGCTGGACTTTGGCGGCGAAGTCGGCGTTTTCCGCGAGGAAGCCGTAGCCGGGGTGGATCGCGTCGGCGTCGGCTTTCTGGGCTGCCTCGACGATGGCGTCCTGATCGAGATAGGAGTCGGCGGCGCGGGCCGGGCCGACGTTGTAGGCTTCGTCGGCGTAGCGGACGTGCCCCGCGTGTTTGTCGGCGTCCGAGTAGACGGCGACGGTCTCGATCCCCAGTTCTTCGCAGGCACGCATCACGCGCACGGCGATCTCGCCACGGTTCGCGACGAGGACCTTCTCGAACATATCCCACCTTGTGAGCGGTTCGGGCTTAAAAGTACGCGCGACTGGAGCGAATGAGTTGGTGTGTCTTCTTGGTATCGATGGTTCTGCGGGCCATGGATTTTGGAATCCACATCTGGCGCACGCGGTCGCGACCTGCGCGGTCGCCTGCGACCGCGTTGCGAACGGCGAAGCCGTGAGCGTGTCGCGACAGAATCGTGCGAGGGACGAACGAACCGAAGGCGAGTGAGTCGGCTGGGGAGGGTGTGGCCTGGTTACAGTGCTGAGGGTGGGACTGAAAGGGGCCGGGTGCTACGGGAACCCCGGTGACGCAAGCATCCGCTGGAGCGCAGCGAGCCGCGGGACCGTAGCGCCCGGGGGCTTTCTGGGTCTGCTCGTCTGTTCACGCACAGCTCGGAACGGCCAGAAAGCCCCGCCCGGGTCGGAGTCGTCGGCGCTGTCCGCCGACTGCGTGAGGGACCTCCGGTCCCTCTCTGGCTGCGGCTCGCTGCGCCCTTCACTCACTCCGTTCGTTCCAGTGCTTACGTCGCCTCGCTCCCCGAGCCGGGCGCCCCTTTCAGTCCCGAAAGACTCGCTACGCTCGTCTTTCGACCCTCGCCTCACTTCGTTCGGCTCAGTCTCGCCCACAGTGATCCACACCCGCCCCAGCCGATTCGACCGCTCCCTGCGGTCGCGGTCTCATCCCTCGCACGGCGTCGGCTCACCACGAGGGTTCGCCAGCGCGCGCCGCTCAGCAGTTATTCGCATCAAGAGACCAGCGAGTGACCGGAACCGAAAACAGACGCCGTAGAGTCTCAGTTCCCAACGAGCGCTTGCATGACGTTCGACTCTGCCCTGCGAAGCACTGTCGAGGCGGTACTCCGCGCCACATCAACCTCGGTAGCCACGTCCGCCAGCGAGGCTTCCCGGGGCACCGCGTAGTACCCCAGTTCTGCAGCGGTCTCGACCAGTTCGAGCTGGCGATCTGTCAGGTCCCCGGCGATCGTCCCGTGCCGGCGATCGAATTCGCCCAGTTCCAGCACCTCGACGCCCAGTCCGGGACCGGCTTCGAGTTGCTCGACCAGCGTGCTCAGCGACTCCGCTTCTCCGACAATAGTCATATGGGTCCGAGCACGACTGTCGTAGACGATGGGTGGCATCACCACGAGATTCAGGTCGGCGAAGACCATCCGCCAGGCGTCGTCGGCCTCGCGGGTCTGCTGGCAGACGTAGCTGTAGAAACTTCCGTCGTCGATGGTCGTGAGCGTGACGTCGGATATCGAGTCGACCCCTCGGACGGCCTCGCGGTAGGCGTCCTGGTCCCCGACGACGTAGAACAGCGCGTACTCGTGGTCTCTCCCTGGGAGGACGTTCCAGGTCAGCAGTTCCTCGCGCTCGATATGGTCCGTCTCGCGGATCCACTCCTGCATCGGGTGTCGTAATTCGGGCGGCAAGTCGAGTTTCGCGCGGAGGTAGCGCATGTCGGACAGCACGCGAACCGGGGAAAAATAGCTTGGCGACCGAGACGGTCAAGGTCCTGGAACTGAGAAGACAGAATAATGGAGGTCACGATCCGCGACGCCGACCCCGAGGACGAGACAGGCCTGCGAATCCTCCGCGGACAGGCGCTCAAGGCTGCGTTTCAGGACGAGTACGACCGCAAGACCGTCGGCGACCTCGTCGCGACTGTCGACGACGACCTTTCAGCGTGGATCGACAACGACAGGTCTCGCGTGCTCGTCGCCGAGACCGAGATCACGCCCGTCTCGTACGGAGTTCTCGACCGCGAACATGGTGAACTACTGTCGATACTCACGAGCCCGGACTATCAGCGCGAAGGCTTCGCGACACAGCTACTCGACCGGCTCGAAACTCACGCGCGCGAACACGATGTCGAGACGCTGACCGCGACCGCGCCCGACGTGAGTCGGGCATTCTTCGAGGATCTGGGGTTCGAATCCGTCGGGGACGGAGAGTGGTATGGACTGGACGCAGTCGTCTTCGAGAAACTGCTGTGACCCGACCGACAGATGGCGGTCGGTATGGGTGTGTGTATTAGGAATTTTAATGATTGTAAGATTACTAGCGTCTTGCCGGAGACTACCATGGATATCGTTTGATTTATGCCTCCAATTTCCACACGTATACACAGATGAAGCGCACAGTAGATGGAGCGACTGAAAACGGGCTGTACGACCCATCAGGTCAGAAGGCCAACTGCGGGGTCGGGGTCGTCCTCGATCTCTCGGGGGATCGCGAGCACGAGATCATCGAGGACGGACTCGACCTCCTCGAGAATCTCGATCACCGGGGAGCCCGCGGAGCGGAACCGAACACCGGCGACGGCGCCGGGATATTGATCCAGAAGCCACACGACTTCTTCACCGACGAGGTCGACGGACTGGGCGAGTTCGACGACTACGGTGTCGGCGTCGTCTTCTTCCCGAAGGACGAACCGAGCGAGGAACTCCGGGACCTGATCGAGGAGGCCGCCGACGAGGAAGGATTCGACGTCACCGCGTGGCGAGACGTCCCGACGAACAACGAGAGTCTGGGGGAGACCGCACGCGCCACCGAACCGGACGTCAAGCAGTTCTTCGTCGAGCCACAGGCTGACCTCGAAGCCGAGGAGATCGACTCCGGTCTCTACATCCTGCGCCGGGTTATCGAGAACCGCGTCGAAGACCAGCGGCCGGCCGGCAGCGATCGCTTCTACATCTGCTCTCTCGACCGCCGGAAGACCGTCTACAAGGGGCTGCTCACCAACGCACAGGTTCGGGAATACTACCCGGAACTCGGCGACGAACGGGTCGTCTCCCGACTGGCGTTCGTCCACTCGCGGTTCTCGACGAACACGCTCGGCGCGTGGGAACTCGCCCACCCCTACCGGAACATCATCCACAACGGCGAGATCAACACTCTGCGGGGGAACCTCAACTGGATGCAGGCCCGCGAAGCCGAACTGGAGAGTCCGGAATTTGGCGACGAAATTGATAAACTCAAACCGATCACCGACGAGGACCAGTCCGACACCGCGGTCGTCGACAACGTCCTCGAACTCCTCGTGGAAGGTGGGCGCTCGATGCCTCACGCCCTCCGGATGCTCGTCCCGGAAGCCTGGGAGCAGGACGACCAGCTCTCGGCAGACCGCGAGGACTGGTATCGCTACCACTCGACGATCAACGAGCCCTGGGACGGCCCGGCGCTGATCGCCTACACCGACGGCTACAAAGTCGGCGCAGTGCTGGACCGCAACGGCCTGCGACCCTGCCGGTACGTCGTCACCGAGGACGACCGACTCGTGATGGCCAGCGAGACGGGGGCGCTGGAAGTCGAGGAAGACAACGTCGTCCACAAAGATCGCCTCCAGCCGGGACAGATGTTCTACGCCGACCCCGACGAGGGCGGCATCGTCTCGGACGACGAGATCTTCGACCGACTGACCGACGAGAAGTACGGCAAGTGGCTCGACGAAAACGAGGTCCATCTCGAAGACCTCGACGGCGGCACCGAGGAGACGCCCACCTACGTCGACGACGAGATCACGGCCTACCAGCGCGCGTTCGGATACACGCTCGATCACGTCGAGCGCCTGGTCGAGCCGATGGCCGAGAAGGGCAAGGACCCCGTGGGGGCGATGGGTAACGACACGCCGCTGGCTGTCCTGTCGAGCCGGAACAAGACGCTGTTCACCTACTTCAAGCAGCTGTTCGCACAGGTCTCGAACCCGCCGATCGACTACATCCGCGAGGAAACGGTCACGTCGCTCGAACAGCACGTCGGCCACCAGCGCAACCTGCTCGGGGAGACGCCCGAGCACTGCCGACAGCTCTACCTCGAATCGCCGATCCTCACCCGTCAGCAGCAGGCGAAAGTCACCGAGATCGACCGAAACGGCATCACTGCCGAGACGATCGACATCACCTACGAGAAAGGCACGGACCTCGAAACCGCCGTCGACGAGATCTGCGAGGAAGCCGCCGCTGCCGTCGAAAACGGCACCGAGATGCTCGTCCTCTCGGACCGCAACACGGGCCCGGATCGCGTTCCGATCCCGAGCCTGCTTGCGACGGGGGGCGTCCACCACCATCTGGTCCGCGAGGGCCTGCGCACGCGCACTGGTCTCGTCGTCGAGAGCGGCCAGCCCTGTGCAGTCCATCACTTCTGTACGCTCGTCGGCTACGGTGCCGACGCCGTGACGCCGTACCTGGCCTACGAGACCATCGAGAACCTCGTCCACGAGGACATCGTCGACGAAGAGATCGACGACGCCCTCGAACACTACCGCCACGCCATCGAGGACGGGATCCAGAAGGTCATGTCCAAGATGGGTATCTCCACGCTGGAATCGTACAAAGGTGCCCAGATCTTCGAGGCGGTCGGTCTCGATTCGGACTTCGTCGAGGAGTACTTCCGCGGGACCGAGAACCGCACCGAGGGGATCGGTCTCGAAGAACTCGAACACGACGTGCTCGAACGCCACGAGTACGGCTTCGAGGCCCAGATCAGCGGTTCGCTCCACCTCGATCAGGGTGGCGAACTCAACTGGCGCCGTGACGGCGAGTTCCACCAGTGGAACCCGAGCACGATCGGCACGCTTCAGGACGCCACCCAGAACGACGATTACGAGGCCTACAAGGAGTTCGCCTCGATGATCAACGACCAAGAGGAGCGCCTGCAGACCCTCCGCGGGCTGCTGGACTTCGACACCGAGGAGCGCGAATCGATCCCCATCGAGGATGTCCAGCCGGTCGAAGAGATCACCCAGCGCTTCTTCTCCGGATCGATGTCGTTCGGCTCGCTGAGCAAGGAAGCCCACGAGACCCTCGCCGCGGGAATGAACCGCGTCGGCGGCTTCGCGGGCACGGGCGAAGGTGGTGAACCCGTCGAACGGTTCGGCACCGAACGCGAATGTGCGAACAAACAGGTCGCTTCGGGCCGCTTCGGAGTGACGAGCTACTACCTCGCCAACGCCGAGATGCTGGAGATCAAGATGGCCCAGGGATCGAAACCCGGTGAAGGTGGCCATCTCCCCGGTGAGAAGGTCAACGAGATTATCGCCGACACCCGCTCGACGACGCCGGGTGTGCCGCTGATCTCGCCGCCGCCACACCACGACATCTACTCGATCGAGGATCTGGCCCAGCTCATCCACGACCTCAAATGTTCGAACAAGGACGCTGGCGTCCACGTCAAACTCGTCTCCGAGGCGGGCGTGGGCGTCATCGCGGCCGGCGTCTCGAAAGGCAAGGCCGACTCGGTCCTCATCTCGGGCGCGTCCGGCGGGACCGGGGCCTCCCCACAGACGTCGATCAAGAACGCGGGCCTGCCGTGGGAGCTCGGGCTGGCCGAGGCCCAGCAGGTGCTCGTCGAGAACGGGCTGCGCTCGCGGATCAAGGTCCGTGTCGACGGCGGCATGAAGACCGGCCGCGACGTGCTGGTCGGCGCCCTGCTCGGAGCTGAGGAGTACGGATTTGGTACTGCGCCGCTCATCACCTGTGGCTGTCTTATGCTACGGCAGTGTCACAACAACACCTGTTCGGTCGGCGTCGCGACGCAGGACGAGGACCTGCGGGAGCGGTTCCCCGGCGACCCCGAGTACGTCGCCAACTACATGCGCCACATGGCTCAGGAGGTCCGGGAATATCTGGCCGAACTCGGCTTCGAGTCCATCGAGGAAGCGATCGGCCGGGTCGACCTGCTCGAACAGAAAGACATCGAGCATCCCAAGGCCAAGCACGTCGACCTCTCGGAACTCCTCTGGGAGCCGACGGGCGACGACCTGCAGAAGACGACCGAGCAGAACCACGGCCTGGACGAGAAACTCGACCAGGAACTGCTCGCCGAGGCCGAGCCCGCCATCGAAAACGGCGAGGGCGTCTCGATCGATCTGCGGGCCGGCAACGAGGACCGGACCCTGGGCGCGATGCTCGCCTCGGAAGTCTCGAAGAACCACGGCGAAGATGGCCTGCCCGAGGACACCATCGACATCGATGTCGAGGGCACGGGCGGCCAGTCCTTCGGTGCGTTCCTCACCAACGGGATCACGATGCACCTGGAAGGCGACGCCAACGACTACTGCGGCAAGGGGCTCTCGGGCGGCAAACTCGTCGTCGAAACCCCGGAGGACGCGAGCTACGAAGCCGACGAGAACATCCTCATCGGCAACGTTGCCCTCTACGGCGCGACCGACGGTGAGGCGTACTTCAACGGCCAGGGCGGCGAGCGCTTCGCGGTCCGCAATTCCGGCGTGAAAACGGTCGTCGAAGGCGTGGGCGACCACGGCTGTGAGTACATGACCGGCGGGATTGCGGTCATCCTCGGCGACACGGGCAAGAACTTCGGAGCCGGCATGTCCGGCGGCGAAGCCTACGTCCTCGACGAGTCTGATGACTTCGAGGACAACGTCAACAAGGACATGGTCAGTCTGGAGGCCGTCGAGAGCGAGCGAGACGTCCAGATGATCAAGCGGATGATCGAGAACCACGTCCGCTACACGGGCAGCGAGAAAGGCCAGGAGGTCCTCGACAACTTCGAGGCCTACCTCGACCAGTTCGTGAAGGTCATGCCCGACGCCTACGCCGCGGTCGTCGAGGAGCGCCTCGCCGACGGCGAGGACATCCGGATCTCGCCGCCGGAGTCACCGAAGACCACTGCGACCCCAACGGAGGGTGACGACTGATGAGCAAGGAACACCCCGGCGGCTATCTCAAGAACAAGCGCGAACCGATCCACAAACGCGATCCCGAGGAGCGAAAGGACGACTTCGAAGAAGTCTGGGAGCAGGAGTGGGACGAAGACCACCTCAAGTCCCAGGGCGAGCGGTGTATGTCCTGCGGGACGCCCGCCTGCATGTCGGGCTGTCCCATCGGGAACATCATCCCCGACTGGAACGACCTGGTCTACCGGGACGACTGGAAGCGCGCCCTCGAACGACTCCATGCGACCAACAACTTCCCCGAATTCACGGGCTACAACTGCCCGGCGCCCTGCGAAAACACCTGCACGCTCAACTACAACGACGACCCCGTGACGATCAAGTCGATCGAACGGGCCATCGTCGACAAAGGCTGGGAAGAAGGCTGGATCCAGCCCGATCCGCCCGAGGAGCGCACCGACGAGGAAGTCGCGATCGTCGGGAGCGGTCCCGCAGGACTCGCGGCGGCCCAGCAGCTGAATCGCGCGGGTCACCACGTCACGGTCTACGAGCGCGACCAGAACCCCGGCGGCCTGATGCGCTACGGGATCCCGGACGCCAAATTCTCGAAGAAGAAGGTCGAGCGACGGATCGACCAGCTCCGCGAAGAGGGCATCACCTTCGAGTGTGGTGTCGAAGTCGGCGAGGACATCCCCGCCGAGAAGCTCGACGAGGAGTACGACGCGGCGTGTATCGCCGTCGGCTCACAGAAGCCGATCGAACTCCCCATCGAGGGGATCGATCTGGACGGGATCCACTACGCCATGGAGTACCTCCCGCGGGCCAACCCCGGTCAGAACGACGGCTGGGAGGTCCCCGAGGAGATGAACGCCGACGGCAAGAGCGTCGTCGTATTGGGTGGTGGGGACACCGGCGCGGACTGCGTCGGGACCGCTCACCGACAGGGTGCAGCACAGGTCGTCCAGATCGAACTGCTGCCCCGGCCGCCCGAGGAGCGCCCGGAGGGCAACCAGTGGCCCGACCAGCCCCAAACGTATGAAAAATCCTACTCTCAGGAAGAGGGTGGCGTCGAGGAGTACTGCGTCGACACCCAGCAGTTCCACGACACCGACGGCGACGGAACAGTCGACGAGCTCCGCGCTCACCGCGTCGAGTGGGAGCAGGGCGAGGACGGCTGGGAGAAAGAGGTCGTCGAGGAGGACATGCGAATCGACGCCGAGATGGTGCTGGTCGCCGCCGGCTTCCAGGGGCCCGAGGAGACGCCGTTCGACCCCCTCGACCTGGAGATGACCGAACACGGCACCTTCGAGACCGAGGATCATCAGACCAACGTCGAGAACGTCTTCGCCGCGGGCGACGCCAACTCCGGCCCCTCGCTGATCGTCTGGGCCATCGGCGACGGCCGCGATGCAGCCCGAGACATCGACGAATATCTGATGGGCGAGACGAGTCTGCCGGCGAGCCTGGAGACGGACAATCCGCCGGTCGTCTCGCGGCGGTAACGCCTTCTGGAACCGTTTTCAGAACAGATCCGTCCGACCCGACGCCGTCCACGGGTCCTCAGGCGCGTTTTCCGGGACGCGATCTGACCGATGTTGCAGTGACTTGATCCGGCCTGTGAATGCCCAGCGACGGCCCTGCCAGCTGTCGGCCTCCTCGCCCTCCGCGCTCGCCGCCTCACGCGCCGCGGCCTCCACGTCGAGTTGCGCCCGCAAGACCGCAACAATCGCAGCCGCCTCCTCGGGCTCGGCGTCCGGATTCGACTCCGCGACGGCCGCGAACAGGTATTCGTCGCTCGGTGACTCCTCCGCCATCTCAGAGCGGGATGTTGCCATGCTTGCGGTCTGGGTGGTCGACGCGCTTGCTCCGCAGTAGTTCGAGGTCGGTGATCAGCCGTGAACGGGTCTCCTGAGGTTCGATCACGTCGTCCAGATAGCCCCGATCGGCAGCAGTGTAGGGGTTGGCGAAGGCGTCGCGGTACTCCTCGATCAGTTCCTCGCGCTTGGCTTCGACGTCTTCGGCCGCCTCCAGTTCGTCGTCGTAGAGGACGTTGACTGCACCCTTCGGACCCATCACGGCGATTTCGGCGGACGGCCAGGCGTAGTTCTTGTCCGCGCCGACGTGTTTGGAGGCCATGACGTCGTAGGCCCCGCCGTAGGCTTTCCGGGTGATGACCGTCACGAGCGGGACCGTGGCCTCTGAATAGGCATAGAGCAGTTTCGCACCGTGTTTGATGATGCCGCCTTTCTCTTGGTCGGTCCCCGGCATGAACCCGGGAACGTCGACGAAGGTGAGGATCGGGATGTTGAACGCGTCACAGAAGCGCACGAACCGCGAGCCTTTGAGCGAGGAGTCGATGTCGAGCGTTCCAGCATTCACGCGGGGCTGATTCCCGACGACACCCACGGCGTGGCCGTCGAGACGGCCGAATCCGGTCACGATGTTGCGGGCGTAGTCCTCGGCGACCTCGAAGAACGATCCCTCGTCGAGGACGTCCGCGACGACGGTGTTCATGTCGTAGGGTTTCTGGGGCGCGTTCGGGACGGCGTCTCTGGCCTCTGTGCAGTCCCGTTCGGGGTCGTCCCAGGGCTCGACGCTGGGCGGATCTTCGACGTTGTTCTGCGGGAGATACGAGAGGAGATGGCGAATGTCGTCTAGCGCCTGCTCTTCGGCGCTGGGCGTGAAGTGTGCGACCCCGCTCTCGCTGGCGTGTGTCTTGGCCCCGCCCAGTTCGTCGAAGGAGACCTCTTCTCCTGTGACGGTCTCGATGACGTCCGGGCCGGTGATGAACATGTGGCTGGTCTCCTCGACCATGAACACGAAGTCCGTAATCGCCGGCGAGTACACCGCACCGCCCGCGCATGGGCCCATGATCGCCGAGATCTGCGGGACGACGCCCGACGCGAGCTGGTTGCGGTGGAAGATGTCGCCGTATCCTGCGAGCGAGTCGACCCCTTCCTGAATCCTGGCGCCTGCGGAGTCGTTGAGGCCGATGATCGGCGCGCCGACTTCCAGCGCCTTGTCCATGATCTTCACCACTTTCTCGGCGAAAACCTCGCCGAGTGAGCCACCAAACACAGTAAAGTCGTGGGCGAAGACGAAGACTGTCCGGCCGTCGACCTCGCCGTGGCCGGTCACGACGCCGTCGCCGGGAATCTTCGTCTCGTCCATGTCGAAGTTGGTGCAGCGGTGCTCGCGCAGGGCGTCGGTCTCTACGAAGGAATCATCGTCGAGGAAGTAATCGATGCGCTCGCGCGCGGTCATCTTGCCGCGGTCGTGCTGGGCCTCGATGCGTTCCTCGCCGCCGCCTTTGGCGGCCTCGGCCTTGCGCTCGCGGAGATTCTCGATGTCGTCGTCCGCTGTCACGCGGTATCCCGCCCGTCAGTCATGGACGGGACAACGGCGGTGTGCGAAAAAAGCGTTACCCGACACAGCCGGGTCATAGTGAGTACTGTCGGTCTGTTTCGCATCGACCGCACGACGTCGTGCGGTCGGAGTGGTAAATCGCTCTCAGTCGTCGGCCACTGCGTGGCTTTCCACGGGGTCGCTGTCGCGGCGGAACGCGTCGTCGAGGTGGGTGAACCCACGCCAGCGAGCCCACACTAGGACCAGCAGGATCGTCACGGCTATCATCGCCGTCTCGGTGAGGGCGGCCTCGCCGACCCACAGTGACGGTCCGTCGATCTCCAGGCGGATCAGTGCCGGCAACCCTCCCTCGACGTTGAACAGCGACGTGAGGCCGACGTTGAACGCCCAGTGGAGGCCGATCGAGAGCCACAGTCGCCCCGTCAGCACGTACGGAATCGCGAGGAGCACACCCGCGAGCCAGAAGTGCAGGTAGTCCATCGCCGTCAGCGAGTCGCCGTGGAACTCTGCGAACACCAGCGAGGAGACGGCCACCGCGATCACGACGGGGACGCCCGCGAGCCACCGCCGTGGGACGAGACGTCCGAGCGGCCGGACCAGTCCTGAGGGGACGCCTTCGGTCGCGTTGGTCACGAAGTACCCCCGGAACAGCAGTTCTTCGAGGAGAGCTACCGCGGCGTAGGTCGCGACGCTGAGGCCGAAGGCGACGACGAACAGTCCGTCCTCGGCGACGAACCAGCCGTCGATCGTTCCCCACCCCATCGCGAGGTAGATCGCCAGGACGCCGCCGGTCGTGAACAGCCCGAAGCCGACACCGACGAGAAGTTCGCGCCACCAGCGATGGTCGACCCGAAGCCCGAGCGATCGTAGCCGACGCCCATCGAGAAACCGAACCGCCAGCCAGGCCGTCAGCAGCCCTGTGAGAGCGATGCCGAACGGGGCTGCGTACTCTCCGAGGCCGGGCAGGAGCGACTCGATGGTGACCATCGTCGCGATCGTGATCGCGAGATAGAGCGCGAGCATCGTCGTGATCCGCCAGCCGGCACGGAGCCGGCGCTCGCGGCGGTTCCAGAACGGCCACGCCAAGCCTCTCCGTACCGTATCCAACGAACCCATACAGAGATGTACGTCTGGGTTAGAGATAAAATTTCAGTGACACGAACTGCCCTGGGTCGGTCTCACTCGCTACCGAAGGTCCCGAATCGCGTAGTAGAACCGCTGGAGGGCGGTGAAGTGGCCGACGACGGCGAAGACGACGAGCAGCCAACCGACGATGGTCAACCCTTCGATCGGATCGGTGACGACCGCGGCCGCGCCACCGACGAACCCGATCAGGACGAGTCGGTCAGCCCGGCCGAGCAGGCCGCCGTAGACCCGATCCAATCCCACGGCCTGGGCCTGCGTGCCGAGATAGGAAGTCATCAAAACGCCGGTCACCGCAGCGAGGCCGAGGTCGTACCGGGCGATGCCCGCGGCCAGGCCGACGAGGATGACGATGTCAGCGTAGCGGTCGAGGACGTGATCGAGCAGGTCTCCGGCCTCGCTCGCGACCTCGAGTTTCCGCGCGAGCGCGCCGTCGATCAGATCGAGCCAGCCGTTCAGAAAGACCAGGATCGCACCGACGGCGTAGAAGATCGGTTCGTCGCCACCGAGATAGAACGCGCCGGCTGCACCGCCGGCGAGCACGATCGCGAGCACGCTCACGGCGTTCGGTGTCAGGCCGAGTTTCGCGGCACCCCGAACGAACGGCCCCAGCGCCCGGTCGGCCAGCGGCCGGAGTTGGTCGAGCGTCATAGATACTCCATGTAGTCGACGGTTCCAGCACTCGGTTCACGATCCCCGGCGATGACAGCTTCGATCTCCGCGGCGACTTCCTCGGGCGTCCGGTCGGTCGTCTCGATCTCGTAGACGCGCTCCTCGCCGTGGTTCTGCACGGCGTGACCTAACACGACGTCCAGCGCCTCGCTCTCGGCGTTCTCCCGCGCCGAGCCGGCTGACTCACCGCGCTCGTTTAGTCGGCGCTCGATCTCTTCGGGCGTACACCGCAGGACGACGACCCTGTCGGCGTCGAACTCGTGGGCCAGATGGGACTCGACGATCGCGTCGCCGTGGCCGTCGAGCCACTCGGCCACGGCGTCGAGATCAGCCACGAGCGAGTCTCGGTCTTCGTCGCGCCCAGTCGTGAAGTTGCGCTCGCGGATGACGTCGTTGAGGTGAATTACCTCGAAGTCGGTGTCGAACTGGTCGAGATCGAGGTGCTCGACGGCCGTCGTCTTGCCCGTGCCGGGTGTCCCGGTGACGACAACCCTCATTCCCCCATCTCCCGTTCAGTCTTCGACATCGGCCAGCACCTCGTTGATGGTTTCGACGGCCTCGGGCGTCTGCTCGCGCGTTCCACAGGTGATCCGGATGCACTCCTCCAGGCCGAAACTCGAACAGTCCCGGACGATGACGCCCTCGCGCTGGCAGTCGTCGGCCACGGCGCTTGCGTCCCCGACTTCGGCGAGGACGAAGTTCCCGCCGCTCTCCCACGTCTCGGCCTCGAGGTGCTCGTGCATGTACTTGCGGGCCCAGCGCGCGGTTTCGATCGTCTCTTCGAGGAATTCGTCGTCGTCGAGCGCCGCCAGGCCTGCACGGCAGGCGATCTCGCTGGCGGCGAAGGGCGTGTTCACCCGGGCGTAGGCGTCACCCCACTCGGCGGGCGTGATCGCGTAGCCAAGCCGGATCCCCGCCAGCCCGTAGGCCTTCGAGAACGTCCGGAGGACGGCCACGTCGTCGCGCTCGCGGACGAGTTCGACCTTGCTCTCCCGCTCGGTGAACTCGCCGTAGGCTTCGTCGACGACCACGAGCGTCTGCTCGTCGGTCTCTGCTGCGATCTGCTCGACTTCCTCGATGGTGACCTCCGAGCCTGTCGGGTTGTGCGGACTCGTGAGGTAGACCATCCGCTCGCCGTCGTAGGCGTCGAGGACGCGCTCGGGCGACTGGTGGAAGTCCTCGGCCTTCGAGATGGGAAACTCCTCGACTGTGCCGTGGTGATACCGGGCGGCCATCCCGTGATAGGTGAAATCGGGGTCGGGCACGAGGACGGCCTGGCCGGGGTCGAGCATGGCGCGCGAGAGGTAATCGAGCGCGCCGTCACCGCCGTTGGCCAGCCAGATCTGTTCGTCGTCGACGTTCCAGCGATCGGCCAGTTTGGCGATGAGGTCCGTGTGCGATGACTTGGGATAGTAGTGGACGTCTTCGGCGACGTCGCGGATGGCCGCGACGGCCTTCGGTGAGGGCCCGAGGGCGTTCTCGTTCGAGGAGAGTTTGATCAGGTCGTCGGGATCGAGACCGAGTTCCCGGGCGACCTCCTCGATGCCGCGGCCCGCGCGGTAGATCGAGAGATTCGAGAGGTCCCGTGGTTCCATACCTGTGGCAAGCGGACGGCGGGTCTTAAGCGTGCCCAAGGCGTGTCGACGCGTTTCGTCCGACAGACTGACCTGCCGTGTCGTATTGCTAACCGCCACGGCTGACCTGCCGTGTCGTATTGCTAACCGCCACGGCTGACCTGCCGTGTCGTACTACCAACCGAAACGACTACCACGCGAGCCAGTAACTATCAGTCAGGAAATGCCGCTGCTGATCGACATTCGAAAACTCCGCATCATCAATCAGTTGATGCGCAGCGGAACCGAGAACGTCACCGAGGCGCTGGCGACGCTGGCCGACGTCGAATCGAGGGTCGATATCAAGAGCCTCTCGTTCGTCGAGCCGGCCGACATCGCCGCCGAGATCGGCACCGACGAACTCTACAGTGCGTCGATCCAGCTTCGAGAACCTCCCTACGGTGTCTTTCTGCTCACCTTCCCGCGGGAAACCGGCGAAGAGATGGCCGCGCTGATGACTGGGACAGCGGTCGACGGTGAGTTCAACCAACTTCAGGAGAGTGCACTCCAGGAGATGTGTAACATCCTCACCTCGGGATTCATCGACGGCATCGCCAACACCCTCGGGACGACCATCGATATGGAGACGCCGGAGCTGCGCTACTCCAGCGGGGTTACAGTCGCCGAACAGACCCTCTCACACGTTCGCAAGGACTCGCTGTCGATCGTCCTCGACTCGATGATCGACGTCGCCGACGAGGACGCGGCGTTCAAAGTTCGAGTCTTTTTGGTCCCCGATCCCGGCTCGTTCGTCAACCTGCTCGATCACCTCTCGGTCGAGGAGATCGCCGACCGCGCCGAATCAAAAGGCGAACTCCCCTGATTCTGTGGCCGTGGATCCTCCACATTGAAGGCGGTCCCGTTCCCCCACTCGCGTATGAGTGTCGAGCTCGCAAGCCTGTACGCGATCCACCTCGTCTTCGCCGGTCTCTGGGCCGGCGCTGTCGTGTTCGTGACATGGGGAATTCTCCCGCTCGCAAGAGACGGAACTCTCGACGCGGCCCCACTGGAATCGATCACCGGACGCCTGAAATTGCTCTCCCGGGTCAGTGCCGTCATTCTCCCGCTCACCGGCATCCGGATGGCGATGTTGTTGAGCTACACCGAGACAGCCATCCTCTTCGAGACGACCCGCGGCCACCTCCTGATCGGGATGATCGTCCTCTGGCTCGTGTTGATGGGCCTGGTCGAGGTCGGCGCGAGCAAACTCACGTCGGGGACGAGCCAGCAGAAGGTCCGCGAGCCCGCTCGCGAGGCCCGGCCGTTCCTTCTCGCGGCGACTGCCGTCGCCGTCCTGCTGCTGATCGACGCCGGTGCAATCTCCGGTGGACTGTAACCGACGACCCTATATTTATCGCTTTCTGATAATTTCAGTCGATGTTAAGGTATCCGCGAGCGAATAGTCTGGTATACCAGCGATCGAAGCGCTGGTACGGTGTTCATTATGAAAGGCATACAGGACGCAGTGGCGATCGTAACGGGCGGGAGTACTGGTATCGGGCGCTCGGCGGCCATTCGCTTCGCTGAGGAGGGGGCATCGGTCGTCGTCGCCGACGTCAACGTCGACGACGGCGAACAGACCGTCGCCGCCATCACAGACGCGGGTGGCGAAGCGACGTTCGTAGAGACGGACGTCAGCGACGAGGCCGACGTCGAGGCGATGGTCGAGACGGCAGTCGAGACCTACGGCGGGCTCGACTTCGCGTTCAACAACGCGGGGATCGAAGGCGAGACTGGCTCGGCCTCCGAACAGCCGACGACTAACTGGGAGCGCGTGATCGACGTCAACCTCAAGGGTGTGTTCAACTGTATGCGCGCCGAGATTCCGGCGATGCTCGAGAGCGGTGGCGGTTCGATCGTCAACACAGCCTCCATCGCGGGCGTCGTCGGCTTCCCAGGGCTGAGCCCCTACGTGGCCAGCAAGCACGGTGTGATCGGGCTGACCAAGACGGCTGCTATCGAGTTCAGCGGTGACGGCGTTCGGGTCAACGCGATCTGTCCGGGCGTCATCGAGACGCCGATGGTACAACGCTCTCAAGAAGACTCCCCCGAGCAGATGGAGCAAGTGAAAGCCGCGACCCCGATGGGTCGGATCGGCCAACCCGAAGAGATCGGCGACGCTGCCGTCTGGCTCTGCTCGGACGACGCCTCGTTCGTCACCGGCGAATCGCTGGTCATCGACGGCGGCTACGTCACGCAGTAAGGCCCAGTTCCCGTCGCTGAGGCCCCAGTTCCCGCCGCACTATTGTTGCGCGAGGCGCTCTACGATGTCGTCTGCGACCCTGAGTGCGAGCGCTGCGATTGTCAGCGTCGGGTTCATCGCGCCCGCAGTGACGAAGACGCTACTCGAAGCGACCCAGCAGTTTTCGAGGTCGTGCGTCCGGCAGCTGGGATCGACCACGCTCGACGCTGGATCGTCGCCCATCCGGGTCGTCCCCATGTGGTGGAACGCCGGCCCGGTCGAATCCGGGCCGACGACCCACTCGACGTCGGCGTCGAGTTCGTCGAGGATCGAGCGCTGGACCTCGTTTGCCCGTTCGATCGTCGCCCGATCCCGGTCGCTGATCGACCACTCGATCTCCGGGACGGGATTGCCGTGATCGTCCGTCCGCTCGGTGTCGAGCGTGACGCGATTGTCCGCGCGGGCCTCCTGCTGGACTAGCCCGGCGACCTCGAGATAGTTGCCGTAGGTCTCGCGTAGACTCCCGAGCAGGTCGTCGCCCCATTCGTCGGCGTGGAGGGCATCCTCGACGGGCGAGGGACCGGCGTAGTTCAGGAATTCGAGTTTGATCGGCATGTGGTCGTCGCTGTCGTAGAACTGGTGGGTCTCGGTCGTGTTGAAGCCGACGTGCTTCTGACGCGTGGGACGGCCGACCGTCCCGCCGACCCGCGCTGCGAGGTGCTCCGTGAAGTACCGGCCCACCAGCCCCGACGAATTCGCGAGGCCGTCCGGATACTGTTCGCTCGAAGAGAGCAAGAGGAGTCGCGGAATCTCGATCCCTCCGGCCGCGAGTACGAACTCGCGGGCCTCCTGGCTGTGCTGTTCGCCATCCGGGGTCGCGTAGACTGCGGCCTCGACCTGCTCGCCCGCGTCGTCGTGTTCGAGTCGTTGAACGGGCGCGCGGTCGATCACTCGCGCTCCTTCGTCCTCGGCTTTCCGAACGTGGACGGTCGCGTCGTACTTCGCGCCGGAGGCACAGACGGGCTTGCACGTCCCGTAGCCGACACAGGCACCGCGGCCGTCGTAGGGTTCGGAGTTGCGAGCGTTCGGAATCGAGTGGGTCGTGATCTCCAGCCGTTCACAGGCAGGGGCGAAGATCGAGTCGCTGTGCGAGGGCGGAAACGCCGGCAGCGGAAACGGCTCGTTCCGCGGCGGTGCAAAGGGGTTGTCGTCGGCCCCGGCCACGCCAATGGCCTGCTCGGCGTCGGCGTAGTACGGCCGCAGGTCACTGTAGTCGATCGGCCAGGGATCGCCGCCGTTTTCGCCGTCGAAATCGCGTTCGTGCAGACGCATCACCATCCCCTGCCAGTGGAGGCTGGTCCCGCCGACGCCTTTCACGCGAGCGTGATTGAGGGGATAGTGCATCTCACCCGAGGAGGTGTAGGCGTCACGCGGCCCGCCCACGTCCCAGACTGACTGGGGTGGGTGGGCGGGACGGATCGACCGTTCCATCCGCTCGATCCGCTCTTCGAAGTCGAATCTGGGGCCGGCTTCGAGGACGACTACCTCGTAGCCCGCGCTGGCCAGGCGGTGGGCGACGAGCGCGCCTGCCGGTCCCGCACCGACGATACAGACGTCGACTCGCTCCGAAGCGGACCGATCTCGCGCCATTCGGCGTGGCTTAGGCAAGCCTAAACTTAGGCGTTGTCGTTGCGGCTCGGGAGCCAGGGGCGTGGTTGGGGCCAAGAATCTGCGGTGACGGAGGGCCGAGCGTCAACGGCGGGGGTGGAGGGCCGAGCGCCAGCGAGGTGGGGGAGGGGAGCTGTCAGCGGGTTCTCAGCCGTGATGGATTCGGCGGTAGGCCACGTAGGAGTACACCGTCGTCACGAGCGCGACGACGGCGACGGGGCCGACGAGGAACGCCGTCGCGTACTCCGGGACGAGGAGTGCGCCGAGGGTGACGACGCCGGCTACTTTGAACAGGGGTCCGGCTCGCTCGTGCGTTCGGTCCCACACCTGCTCGTCGGTCAGCGTCCAGGGCGTTCGGATGCCGACGAACCAGTTCTGCTCGGCGCGGTCGAGGACGAACCCGACGGCGACGTACAGCGCGGCCACGGCCGGGGTGACGAGCTGGAAGATAGACGCCTCGACGCCGACGTTGACCAACAATAGGACGGCGTGGACGTACGACAGCAGTGCGACCGTCCCGACCGCGAACCACTCGTAAGCGGCCTGAAACTCCCGGATGTTGCTCCCGAGCGGATCGATCCGTGGGATGACGGCGAACATCGCCAGGATGGCGACACTCAGCGCAGGGAGGAGAGCCATCGCGACCCAGCGAGGCGCGTAGCCGTCCGCCTCGCCAGCAGCGTTCCAGTGGGTGACGACCTCCTGGGGGAGTTCTGGGGCGGCGAGCAGGCTCGCGACCCCGGCGGCCGCGGCGATCGCCAGACCGAGTCCGTACCGATGCGTCGAGTGCATGGGTGTGTGACCTCACTCGGACCATCGAACGGATACGGTATAAAAAAGGGAACAGAGTTTCAGGCTTGGAAAGTCGGGCTTCGCCACCTGCGTCGTGGCTGGTCTGTCACTCCGCCTGCCGGACCTCGTGTTCGAGCGTCCCCACGCCCTCGATCTCGACTTCGACGTGATCGCCGTCGGTCAGCGGTCCGACGCCCTCGGGCGTCCCGGTCGCGATCACGTCGCCCGGCTCCAGCGTCATGTACGCCGTGATCTCCGCGATCAACTCCGGGATGGAGAAGATGAAGTGCTCGATCGAGGAGTCCTGGCGCGTCTGGCCGTTGACCCGCAGTCGAATGGCCGCGTCGTCGGGAATATCCTCGGTCAGGACCGGCCCCATCGGCGCGGCGTTGTCGAATGCCTTCCCGCGGATCCAGTTCTGCTCGCGGTCCTGATCGTCACGGTTCGAGATGTCGTTGAAACAGGTGTACCCGCGGATGACATCTTCGGCGTCCTCCGGGGCGACGTCTTTGCACTGGCGGTCGATGACGACCGCGAGCTCGGCCTCGTGCTCGACCCGATCCTTGCCTTCGGGGAGCGTGATCGTCGAGCCGTGGGTCGCGACGGCGTTGGGCGGTTTGAGAAACAGCAGCGGCCGGTCGGGTACGTCCTCGCCACGCTCGTCGGCGTGTCTGGCGTAGTTACGCCCGACGCAGACGATCTTCGTCGGTTCGGACGGGGCCAGCACGTCCACCTCCTCGAGGTCGTAGGCGTCGTCGCCGAAGTGAACGTGGTCGTCGTGCCACAGCCCCTCACGTACGGTGCCAGCCGGATCGCGGAATCGTACGTCGTCCATACCCGGAGCCACGACCGGCCGGGAGAAAAGCCTGCGGGACCGCGGCTGGCCCTGACGACTCAGGTTCGATCCCTTTTCCCCGCTCGGGCTCGAAACTCGGGTATGGAAGAACAGCGCCGGGTTCGCGTGCTTCCCGGCCCGGAGTCGGGGACGCTTCGGCTCCTCGATCGGGAAACGTTCGATCCGGTCGTCGTCCGGCTCGACGGGAGCGACGCGCGTCTCGACGACGTCCACCCTGGATATCTCCTCGACGCGACGCTCGACTGGTCGGCCCCCGAGCCGGCAGTCGAGAGATTCACTGTGCAGCGGTCGACGCTGTACACGTTCGCCGACGGGATCGAACCGGTGTTCGAGGTCGCCCGAGACGTCTGGCAGGAGGCGCGCGCGAGCGGTGACGGGATGAACAGCCGCGTGACACACAACACCGACGGCGAAGCCAACGGCGTCTGTTACGTCTTCGCCGAGCCCCCGCTCGAAGATCGACTCGCGGAGTTCCGCGAAGGGGCACGGCCGATCGAACCGCTGATCGACCGAGTCAACGAGAGTGCCGACGTCGCTCCGCGGGAGGTGTTCGTCCTCCGACCGGCGGACGGTGCGTTCGTCGTCGTCACGATCGCCTTCGAGAAGGGGGGCCACTTCGCGGATACGCTTTGGGAGACGTACTCGTGTGAGCGGCCGGCCGAACCGCTCGGGTGAGGGACGGCTGTCCTCCTCTCAGCCGTGTGGCGTGAACGGGAAGACTCATCACTGGTCGAGATCCAAGATGACGGATATAATGACCGTGCTGGATCCCGGTGTCGTTCGGTCACGCCCCCCACACCGGCCGGCAAAGAGAACGACTCTTGTGCGCGAACGACTATCTCTGGATACAACGATGACGACCCTTCTTTCGACACCACGGATGGCCTGGCTCGAGGTGATGGAATGACACGGGAGTTACAATCGACGCGTCGCCGATATCTGGCAGGACTCGGCGCGACGGCAGTCACTGCCGGGTTGGGACTCGGTGCTGGGACGGCGTCGGGGACCGTCGCCGAGGCTGGATGGACTCAATTTGGGTACGACACGGCGAATTCGGGCCACGCCCCGGGAAACCGTGGGCCGAAACTGAACATCGAACAGCGGTGGCGGTTTCGGTCGTCCGGGGCTGGTTCGTCAGCAGCGGTCACCGAGGACACGGTGTTCGCCGGCCTCGACGACAACGTCTACGCGATCGCGACCGACGACGGTTCTGAGCGCTGGCAAGCGCGGTGGCAACAGACGATCACGTCGGCGCCGTCGGTCCGCGGCGATTTCGTCTACGTAGGTGCGGAGAACAACATCTACGGCCTGAATCGTGCCGACGGCGACACCGAGTGGGTGGTCAGCACGAGTAAGCGAGTGACAGCCGCGCCGGCAGTCACGTCCGAGATGGTGATCACCGGCAGTCAGGACGGCTGGATCTACGCGCTCGACCGTCAAAACGGAAGCGAGCGCTGGTCACGGAAGACCGATCTCTTCGACTCCGTTTCTGCGGGCGCTGCCGTCGCGGACGGGACCGTCTACGTCGGTGACGAACGCGGATTCGTCTACGCGTTTGCTGCAACGGACGGCTCCAAACAGTGGCGCTATCGCTGCCAGGGGGCGATCGAGAACGCGGTGAGTGTCGTCGACGGGACCGTCTACGCCAGCGACGCGACCGGGCGTGTCTACGCGCTCGACGCTAGCGACGGTTCCGAGCAGTGGGTCTTCGACTCCGAGAGTGCGGGGACGTCGTCGGTCGCCGTGACCGACGAGGCAGTCTACGTCGGCAGCGAGGACGGCTTCCTCTACGCGCTCGACGTCTCCGACGGCTCGGAGTCGTGGTCGTACCAGACAGCTGGTGCAGTCCACGCGCCGGCAGTGGCCAACGGCGTCGTCTACGCGGGCAGCGAGGACGGGTCAGTCTACGCGCTCGAAGCGGACGGCGGAGACGAACAGTGGACGTTCGACACCGGTGGGCCAGTCGAATCGTCTCCAGCGGCGTACGACGGGACCGTCTACGTCCAGAGTAGCGACCGCGGTCTGTTTGCGATCGAGCAGTCGGTCGAGGCCGTGATCTCCTTCAGCCCGGAGAAACCGGCCGCCGACGAACGAATTCGATTCGACGCCACGGGGTCGAAACCGTCCGACCTCATCGTCTCCTACGAGTGGGAGATCGACGGCAAGACGCTGAGCGGTGAGACTGCCGGCTACTCGTTTTCGACGAAGGGCAATCGAGACATCCGGTTGACGGTCGAAGACAAGTTCGGAAACGTCGATACGGCAATCCGTACGGTTCCAGTCGCAGGGATCGCACCGACGGCCGGGTTCAGCGTCTCGCCCTCGAATCCGAATCCAGGCGACACGGTCATCTTCTCGGCCGGGCGCTCCTCGGACCCGGACGGGGAAATCGTCGAGTACAACTGGGTCATCGGCACCGATTCGTACTCGGGATTGACAGTCCCCTATACGTTCCCCGAGACGGGATCGTACTACGTCGAGTTGACCGTCATCGACGACGACGGTGCCACTGATAGCGTGAGTTCGAACGTTCGTGTCGAAGCGGCGACGACGCCCACGCCGACGCCTCCAGATACCACGACAGCCACCCCGACGGCTACGCCCACCCCGACAGAGACACCGACGACGACTCCGTCCGAGGCGGCTCTGGATGGCCCGGACAGTGGATCGGCCGGCGGTTCGACTGGCGGCAGTGGCGACTCGATGGACGAGTGGCTACAGATCGGGACCGGCGGTCTCGCGAGCTTGCTCGGCCTCGCCGGCTGGCTCCACTTCGACGTGACCGGGTCCGACGAACCGACCGACTCGGCGACTGGCGCGCCCAGAGCAGCCGACGGCAGCGGGGTCGAGTCGACCGACGGGTCGGCTGGCGAGACGGAGTCAGACGAGTCCGCTCCGTCCGAATCCTCGACCGAGACCGAGTCAATGGACGAAACCGACGGATCGGCCGGTGACGCGGCGACGGAAAGTGACCGGGATTCGAGTGCGGAGACGACGCCCACGGACGACGAGTCGCCCGACGAGTCAGCGTAACGTCGTTTCTCAACCCTTTTATCGCCGTGCCGGTATTGTCCCAACATGAGCGAGCAGGACGGGACGTCCGACGCAGCCGACGACGAACGAGAGACTACGGAGTCGGAAGCGAATGGAGACGCCGAGTCCGGAGCGGCGTCGACGGCGGCCGGAGAACAACCACAGGACGAGGACCACTCGTCAGAATCGACCCCGTCCGAGCAGGCGGCCGACGAGGCCGCCGATGAAGAGACCGACTCCGACGCTGGGACATCGAATAGAGACGTGGCCTACGAGTCGCGAGACGACAGCGACGTTGATCTCGACGTGGCAGACGACATCGTCGAGTACGTCGAGTCGACACCTGCAGCGGAAGTCGCTGACGAGATCGCGACGCTCCGATTCGAAGTCGACACGCTCGAATCTGACGTCGCCGAATACGAACAGGAGCTCGAGGATCTCAAATCGCGGATCAGGCGCAAACAAGCCGACTTCGAGAACTACAAAAAGCGGATGCAAAAACGGCGCGAGGAGGAACAGGCCCGTGCGACCGAGGACCTCGTGACGAGATTGCTCGACGTTCGTGACAACCTCACACGAGCGCTCGAACAGGACGAGGATACCGACATTCGCGACGGCGTCGAATCGACGCTCAAGCAGTTCGACCGCATCCTCGAAGACGAGAACGTCGAACCAGTCGAGCCAGAACCCGGCGACGAAGTCGATCCAGAACGACACGAAGTTCTCGTCCGGATGGACTCCGAGCAGCCCCCAGGGACGATCGCGCAAGTGCACCGCCCCGGCTACGAGATGGCCGGGAAAGTGATCCGGACGGCACAGGTCGCCGTCAGCGAAGAAGAGTGATCGATTTTTGAGAGCAGTGGACGCGATCGAGCACTCTGAAAGCGGTCGGTTTATATGCATCGGACAGACGGCTACCTGAGCGCTCAGACGTCGTTCCGTGGCTGTATTCGTGGGGGCGTGTGTCGGGCTGTCTAGCAACTTTTAACCGGGTCTGACGGATAGGTCAGCCTAACATGGCATCCAACAAGATCCTCGGTATCGACCTGGGGACGACGAATTCCGCGTTCGCGGTGATGGAAGGTGCAGACCCCGAAATCATCGTCAACAGCGAAGGTGACCGGACGACGCCCTCCGTCGTTGCGTTCGACGACGGCGAGCGACTTGTCGGCAAGCCGGCCAAGAACCAGGCCGTTAAGAACCCCGACGAGACGATCGCCTCGATCAAGCGCCACATGGGCGAGGACGACTACACGGTCGAACTCGACGGCGAGGAGTACACACCCGAGCAGGTCTCGGCGATGATCCTCCAGAAGATCAAACACGACGCCGAGGAGTATCTCGGCGACGAGATCGAGAAGGCCGTCATCACGGTTCCCGCCTATTTCAACGACCGTCAGCGCCAGGCGACCAAGGACGCCGGCGAGATCGCCGGCTTCGAGGTCGAACGGATCATCAACGAGCCGACCGCCGCCTCGATGGCCTACGGCCTCGACGACGATTCGGACCAGACCGTCCTGGTATACGACCTCGGTGGGGGGACCTTCGACGTCTCCATCCTCGATCTCGGTGGTGGCGTCTACGAGGTCGTCGCTACGAACGGTGACAACGACCTCGGTGGGGACGACTGGGACGAGGCGATCATCGACTGGCTCGCCGAGGAGTTCGAGAACGACCACGGGATCGATCTGACCCAGGATCGGCAGGCGCTCCAGCGTATGAAAGACGCCGCCGAAGAGGCCAAGATCGAACTCTCTTCCCGGAAGGAGACCGAGATCAATCTGCCCTTTATCACTGCGACGGACGACGGCCCGGTCCACCTCGAACAGAGTCTGACTCGCGCGACGTTCGAGAGTCTCACGGAGGATCTGGTCGACCGGACGGTCGGCCCGACCGAGCAGGCGCTTTCTGACGCCGGCTACGACAAGAGCGACATCGACGAGGTGCTGCTGGTCGGTGGCTCGACCCGGATGCCGCAGGTACAGGAGAAAGTCGAGGACCTCACCGGCAAGGAGCCGAAGAAGAACGTCAACCCCGACGAGGCAGTCGCGCTGGGTGCAGCCATCCAGGGCGGCGTCCTGTCGGGTGACGTCGACGACATTGTGCTGCTGGACGTGACGCCGCTGTCGCTGGGTGTCGAGGTCAAAGGCGGCCTGTTCGAGCGACTCATCGAGAAGAACACGACGATCCCGACCGAGGAGTCCAAGATCTTCACGACGGCCGCCGCGAACCAGACGCAGGTGCAGATCCGCGTCTTCCAGGGCGAACGTGAGATCGCCGCCGAGAACGAGCTACTCGGCGAGTTCACCCTCGCGGGTATCCCCCCAGCCCCCGCGGGGACCCCGCAGATCGAGGTCACCTTCTCTATCGACGAGAACGGGATCGTCAACGTCTCTGCCGAGGACAAAGGTTCAGGCAACAAAGAAGACATCACCATCGAGGGTGGTGCCGGCCTGAGCGACGACCAGATCGAGGAGATGCAAGAAGAGGCCGAGAAGCACGCCGAAGAAGACGAGCAGCGCCGCCAGCGCATCGAGGCACGCAACGAGGCCGAGGCGGCGGTCAGGCGTGCCGAGACGCTTCTGGAAGAGAACGAGGAGAACGTCGACGACGACCTCGCGACCTCGATCGAGGAGAAGATCGACGACGTGGAGGAAGTCCTCGAAGACGAGGACGCCGACACCGAGGACTACGAGGAGGCTACCGAGACCCTGACCGAGGAACTGCAGGAGATCGGCAAGCAGATGTACCAGGAGCAGGCCCAGCAAGCCGCTGGCGGCGCTGGTGCCGGCCCGGGCGGCGCAGCGGGAGCCGGTCCCGGTGGCGCGGCCGGTCCAGGCGGTGCAGCGGGCGCTGGCGGTGCGGCCGGCCAGGGCGAGGAGTATGTCGACGCCGACTTCGAAGACGTCCAAGAAGACGACGAGGACGAGCAGTAGGGAGTCCGAGGAGTCTTCTTGGGCCCGGAAGTCGAGTGTAGCGACGTCTTCCGGAGTTTCAGAAAGCGACCGATGGGAGCTTTCTGAAGACGAGCAGTAGGGAGTCCGAGGAGTCTTCTTGGGCCCGGAAGTCGAGTGTAGCGACGTCTTCCGGGGTTTCGAAAACCTCGCTTCGCTCTCTTTTCGAAGAAGACGACGAGGACTGAGTCGTCTGCTCGATCTGGACTCCGAAGAGGAACGAGAGCGAAGCTCCCGAAAGAACTGTTTATTTCTGTCGAAGGATGCCGAGTAGATCGTCTGACGGCGATGTCTCGAAGTGAAGACGGTCCCCCAGAGAGTCGCGAACAGTCGCTTCGGTCGAGGTGTGAATTCGGGAGACTGCGGGCGTGAAAGTCCCGTTTTCTCGTCGCGAAACAACCGGAACAACCCGAAACGATCGGTTGGGTCTTTTAGGTAGTACGACGAGAGACGGGACATGAGCGTCGCCCGCGTCCAGTGTCCGAACTGTGGCTTCGAAGTGGAAGACGACACGGAGTGCGCCCTCTGTGAAGCGGCCCTCGACGACGACACTGCCCAGGAGTAGCCCCCCAGCGAGGACAGCCAGCAGTTCTTGCACCCTGGCGAGGGGATTTATTCGTCCCCGCATTAGCACGGGTGTGTCCTCGCCGTACGAGATCCTCGGTATCGACCCCGATGCCGACGAGCAGACCCTCGTCGACGCCTACAGGAAGCGAGTCAAAGAGGCGCACCCGGACCACGGTGGCTCTCGTGAGGAATTCCAGACAGTCAAGGAAGCATACGAGGCCATCCGGGACGGCGAGGCCGACGCGGGCGCTACGGCTCGGGCGTCTCAGAGTGAGTCGCCGACACCGTCGCGATCACCGAAACGGGCGCGCGAGTCGACCACCTCGGGGGAGTCGAGTGCGGCAACCGCGCCGGATGCGACGCAGGATCGTCGCGAACAGACGGTCACGGTCGAATACCTCAACTACGAGGTGCTGGACGATTACGGCTGGGAGGTCGCGGACGACGATCTCTTCGAGAAGGCCGGGCGGGCAGAGTTAGACTACGAGGATTACGGAAAGTTCGTGGTCAAGAACAACGAGACGCTGCTGGAGGCGGCCGAGAACAGGGGCTTCGCCTGGCCGTTCGCCTGCCGCGGCGGAGCATGCACCAACTGTGCGGTCGCCATCGTCGACGGCGAGATGCCGCCGCCAGTCGGGCACATCCTTCCCGACGAGATGATCGAGAAGGGGATTCGACTCTCCTGTCTGGCCGCGCCCGTGACCGAACACACGCAGGTCGTCTACAACGTCAAGCACATGCCCGGCGTCGAGGAACTACTCCTGTCGCCGAGTCGCTTCGAGAAAGCCCACTCCGACTAGTTATCGGGCTCGACCCGCGAGAGTCGCATCGCGTTGCCGGTGACGGCTGTCGTCATGCCGGCGTCGCCCGCGAGGACGGCCAGCCAGATCGGGACGTAGCCGAACGGGACTGCAATTGCGAGGCCAGCCTTGACTGCCAGACTCGACCAGATGTTCTGTCTGATGACGCCGTTGGCGTCGCCGGCGAGTTCGTAGAGGTACGGGAGCTTCGAGAGGTCGTCGCTCAGCAGCGCGATGTCGGCCGTTTCGAGGGCGGTGTCGGTCCCGGCAGCGCCCATCGCGACGCCGACCGTCGCCGTGGCGAGTGCGGGCGCGTCGTTGATCCCGTCACCGACCATCGCCACCCCGTCGTCGTACTCCTCGACGAGTTCGTCGATGGCGTCGACTTTCTGCTCGGGCAGCAGTTCGGCCCGGTAGTCGTCGACACCGACCTGTTCGGCGATGGCGCGGGCAGTCCGCTCGTTGTCGCCGGTCAGCATCACAGTCGTTTCGACGCCGAGGTCTTTGAGTCGGGCGACGGTCCGCTTTGCCTCGGGGCGAACCTCGTCGGCGACGGCGATGACGCCTTCGAGTTCCTCGTCGGTCCCGACCAGCACGACCGTCTTGCCCTCCGACTGGAGTTTCGGGACGGTATCTTCCAGCAGATCCAGGCAGTTGTTCCGGTCGCAGAGTTGCTGGGCGGTGCTCGTGACGACCCCGCCGTCAGTCGTGGCGTGGACGTGGCTGAGGTCGAAGCCCAACTCCTCGAACAGTCCGGGTTTGCCCGCGAAGTGCGGTGTTCCGCCGAGATCTGCTCGGACGCCCTTGCCGGTGATGCTCTCGAAGTCCTCGATCTCGCGCTCCGAGCCGCCGGCCCCGCTCGCCTCGGCGACGATTGCCTCGCCGATCGGGTGCTCGCTGCGGGCTTCCAGGCCGCGGGCACACTGGAGGACCTCGTCTTCCGTGTTGCCGCCCAGCGGGATCACGTCCGTCACGGTGAGTTCGCCCCTCGTGAGAGTGCCCGTCTTGTCGAAGGCGACGGCGTCGACAGCGCCCATCGCTTCGAGGTGATTGCCGCCCTTGATCAGCACGCCGTTCTTCGCGGCGCTGGTGATTCCCGAGACGACCGAGACGGGTGTCGAGATGACGAACGCACAAGGGCACGCAAGCACGAGCAGCGTCAGGCCGTAGACGACTGCGGTCGACCAGGTCACGCCGAAGACCAGGGGCGTTCCGAGGGTCGTCACGATCGCGAACGCGACGACTGCGGGCGTGTAGTACGACGAAAAGCGCTCGACGAACTGCTCGCGCTCGGTCTTGTTCGACTGGGCGTCCTCGACTAGCTCGACGATCCGCGAGAGCGTGTCCTCGCCCGCCGCCGAGGTCACTTCGACTTCGAGATACCCCTCCTCGTTGATCGTCCCGGCGAAGACCTCCTCGCCGACGGTCTTGTCGACGGGGACGCTCTCGCCGGTAATCGGTGCCTGATTGACCGCGCTCGCGCCGTCGACGACCGTCCCGTCCATCGGAATCTTCTCGCCGGGCTTGACCACGACGACGTCACCCACTGCGACCTGCTCGACCGGAACCGTCTCGGTCTCGTCGCCGCGTTTGACCGTCGCCTCGTTCGGCGAGAGGTCCATCAACTCTCGCAGCGACTCCCGAGCGCGGTCCATCGAGTAGGTTTCGAGCAACTCGGCGACGCTGAACAGAAACGCCAGCGTCGCGGCTTCGAGATAGAGTGGCTCGCCGAAGCCGACCGACGCCAGGAGTGCGCCGAGGATCGCGATCGACATCAGGAAGTCGATGTCGAGATTCAGATTGCGCGCCGAGTAGTAGCCGTTCCGCACGATCTCCTGACCGCCGATCGCGACCGCGAGCAGGAAGGCGACATCCGCTATGAAGAACTCGATGCCTGCGAGTTCCCCGACGAGTGCGTTCTGGCCCGTAAGGACGAACTCGAGCGCTAATCCGAGTGCGACGAAGACGCCGCTGACCCAGGTCTTGATCGCTCGGTTGCTCGTCCATATGCTCTCGCGCTCCGATTGCGCCCCAACCTCGTGGTCGCCGCCCGTCACCTCGTAGCCTGCACCTTCGATCGCGCCGACGATGGTCTCGGTGGCGACGGTGGAATCGTCGTAGGTGACGACGACGGTCCCGGATGTGGGTCGCGTCTCGTAGTCGACGATTCCCTCGACTGAGCCGAGTGCGTTCTCGACTTTGCCCGCACACGAGGCACAGTCCATCTCCGGGACCGAGAACGTCACCGTCTGCTCGTCCGACGATTCGACGCTGTAGCCGGCCTTCTCGACCCGCTCCTCGATCTCCGCGGCCGACGTCGAACTCGGATCGTAGGTCACTGACAGACGACCGCTCGTGACCTGCGGATCGACCGTCTCGATCCCGTCGAGTTTCTCGACGCTCGTCTCGACTTTGTCCGCACAGGAAGCGCAGTCCATTTCGGGAACGCTGTAGGACGCGGTATCGACATTTCGGGCGTCGTCCCGTCCATTTTCGTTCATTATCCGGCTCTAGACGACGGCCGTTTATTAAATACGCTGTTACAAATGCGTCCTGAGGTGCCGTATATTGGTAATTAAACGCAGTTGAGTTAATAATTATACCACTGCGGTCAGTTCATCCCCGAACACCGAGCAGTCGGAGCCCGTTCAGTGAGACCACGACGGTCGAGCCTTCGTGGCCGACGACTGCCAGCGGGAGCGGGATGCCACTGGTGAGGATCGCGAGTACCATCACGCCGATCGCGCCGAAGGAGATCGCGAGGTTCACCATCAGCGTCGTTCGGGTCTTTCGGCTCAGTCCGAGGACGTACGGCAGTTTACCGAGGTCGTCGCCCATCAGGACGACGTCAGCCGTTTCGAGGGCGACGTCGGTCCCGGCACCGCCCATCGCCACGCCGAGGGTGGCTGTAGCGAGCGCGGGCGCGTCGTTGACGCCGTCGCCGACCATCGCCACGCCGTCGAATTGGGCGACGAGTTCGTCGATGGCGTCGACTTTCTGTTCCGGGAGTAGCTCCGCTCGAACCGCGTCGACCCCGGCTTCTGCGCCGATCGCTTCCGCGACGCGCTCGTTGTCCCCGGTGAGCATGACGACGTGTTCGATCCCGAGGGCACGCAGTCGCTCGATCACCGCCGGGACGCCCTCCCGGAGCGTGTCGGTGTAGGCCAGCCAGCCGACGATCCGCCCGTCGCCGTCGTTTTCGACGCCGACGAGCACGCTCGTCTTCCCGTCGGCTTCGAGCTCTGTGATCTCGCGGTCGCCCATCTCGATGCCGTCGAAGGTCGTCGAAAGCGACTCGAAGTAGCGTCGGTTCCCGATGTGGATCGTCCGCCCCTCCACGCTCGCGCGGACGCCCTTACCGACCGTCGCCTGAAACCCACTGGCTTCGGGGACGTCGAGCCCTCGCTCGTCGGCCGCCTCGACCGTCGCAGTCGCGAGATGGTGTTCCGAGCGAGACTGGACGGCCGCCGCGACGGCGAGGAGACGCGCCTCGGTCAGCGCCTCGCCGTCGAGTGTCGCGGTGTCGCGGACTCCGACGTCGGTCAGGCTGGTATTTCCTTCGGTCAGTGTGCCGGTCTTGTCGAAGGCCACGGCGTCGATGGTGGCCGCCGTCTCGACGTGTTCGCCGCCCTTGAACAGGACGCCCTGGCGCGCCCCGGCGGCGATGGCCGAGAGTACCGCCGCAGGCGTCGAGATCACGACCGCGCACGGCGAGGCAGCGACCATGAGCGTCATCGCCCGGTAGAACGTCGGCTCGAACGCCGCGCCGATCGCGAGCGGGAGCGCGATGGCGACCCCGGTCATGCCGAAGACACCGAGGACGTAGGGCTGTTCGAGGCGGTCGATGAGCCGCTGTGTCGGGGCTTTCTCGCTCTGGGCGTTCTCGACCATGTCGATGAGCCGGGCGATCGCCGACTCCTGGGCGACTCTCGTGACCTGAACCTCCAGACTCCCGTTCTCGGTGATCGTCCCGCCGAACACCTCGTCGCCGGGCGTCTTCAGGACCGGGACGGACTCGCCGGTGAGCGAGGACTGATCGACCGTGCTCTCGCCCTCGACGACGACGCCGTCCAGCGGGATTCGATCGCCCGGTCGAACCACGAATACGTCGCCGACCTCGACCTCGTCGATCGGAACGGTCTCTGTCTTCTCGCCCTGGACGACCTGTGCCGTCTCCGGTCGGAGTTCGACCAGCGACTCGATGGCCCGTCGCGACCGCCCGATCGCGTAGTGCTGGAGCGTGTTCGACAGCGAGAACAGGAACAGCAACATCGCGCCCTCGAACGGCGCTCCGATCGTCAGCGCCCCCGCTGCCGCCAGGATCATCAACAGGTCGATGTCGACCGTTCTGTCTCGCAGTGACGCGATGCTTCCGCGCAGGCCGTACCAGCCCCCGAAGACGTACGCCGTCGCGTAGCCGCCCCACACCAGTGGTGTCGGCCCGGAGAGGAGATCAGTCGCGAGCCCGACTCCCATCCCGAGGAGCGTCAGCGCGACGAAGATCGATTCGCGTCGGAGCCGCTGCTGGTCTCGCTTCCCGTCTACACTGTCCTCGACGAGCACGCCGAACTCGCGGACAATCGATTCGACGTCTTCTCTGGAAACTGCCGTCTCCTCGAACGTGACCGAACAGATTCCCGAGCGGAACGAGACCGACGCCTCCCGGACGCCCGCAGTCGCTTCGAGCTGTCGTTCGAGACGCAACGCACACGACTCACAGCTCCGACCGCCGTCGTGTTCGACCGGCAGCCGGACGGTATCGAGCGTGGGGTCGGCTGTCTCGCCCATCGACGCGCTCACACGACGACCCCGTCCTGCCCCCTCCGCTGGAACGTCGCGATTGGGTTCGTTCGCATACGTCTACTGGCGGGCGCTCGGCCTTATACCGTCCCCCTGGACGGACGAGTATTTCACAGACCCGTCCCAACCACCGGGTATGGCTTCGCTACTGTCGATCGGGATTCAGGGGGCGATTCTGGGGCTGGTCGCGACGCTCGCGATGGACGTCGTGATGAGACGACTCCAGGAAGGACAGACAATTCCCCGCGTGGCCGCCAGCGTGCTCACGGGCGTCGATCCCCGCGACGTCACCGAGCGTCGGGCAAAGAGTGTTCACTATCTCGCCGGGGCTGCCTCGGGGATCCTCTTTCTGGCGCTACTGGGACTCGGCTGGTGGCTCCTGGGTATCGGGGGGAGTGCGTTCGGACTCCGGGGGCTGCTCGCACTGGCCGCGAGCAGTCTCGTCCTCTACGGCTGGCTGGTCGGCTTCTTCGCGGTCGTCGTCCTGCCGCGATACCAGGGCGGGATGGCTCGCCAGCGACTGCACACTGTGCGTCGCACCTGGGCCGTCCTCGCCGGCGTGCAGGTCGGTACACTGGTCGTGCTCTGGCTCGTCTTAACTCGACTCGTCTGATCCAGCCAGATCCGAGACGGTGAGTTCGGTCGCCGTCCGCCAGTAGTGATCGAACGTCTCTATCGCCCAGGATCGGACGGCCTCCGAGTCGGTATCGATCGACGCCCGGAGCACGCCCGTCTCGTCGCGCAACAGCAGGTGGACCGTCCCGTCGGCGATCGTCACCGCCAGCGGGATCCCCTCTTCGCGGACTCGGACGGTCGCCTCCGGGGCTGACAGGAGTGACGCCAGGCGCTCTCGCAGGTCTGCGTCGCTGGCGAGGGCCTCGACAGCGCTTCGTGAGAGCACGCCCGAGAAGGATAGTTCTCCGGCGCTGGCGCGGCGTTCGACGACGGAGAGGTTCTGTTCGTTGAACGCGTGTGAGAACGCCCGGACTTCTGTGGCGTCCTCGACGAGATCTAGCAGGCGCTGGACGGGCGCGTTCGGGCGGGTCTGGGTCGGCGTGGTGATCGTCGCGTCCGCCAGGTGTCGGAGGTCGAAGTCCATCGCGTGAGTCGGGAGGTATCGGACCAGTCCACGAAGCTCGCGCTCGGTCTCGAGGATGTCGAGCAGATCGTTGAACCCCTGGGCGACGAGCGTCCCGGTCGCGGTCGCGACGTAGTCGCTGCCGTCCTGGCGGGCCCACGAGCGGTCCTGAAAGTCACTCAGGATCCGCCCCAGCGTCGCCTGTGACGCACCCGTCTCGGCTTCGAGTTCCGGCCGCGTGTGTCGACCGTCCGAGAGTAGCGTCAGCACCTCAACGCGATTCTCCGAGAGCGCCAGAAACTCGATCTCCTCGAGTGCCGACTCCATACTCCCGGTTGCTCGCCCTCGGGTGAAAGCCTTACCGTCGCCGGTGGCATCGGTTCCTGGCGAGTGTTGCACGCCGTGCAACTGTTGCACCCGCTGTGACTGCTGCACGACGCGGTCCATTCCGGCGCTATGCAACGTTTTCTGGCGTCATCTATGGGTTTCCAGCCCTTCGATTACGATATGTTCCGGATCTTTCTCCACCGGAGGTGTGGCCGATGATCGACCGCACCAGCGCCGCGCTGTTCGCGCTGGCGAGTCTGCTGTTCGGCGGGACCTTCGTCGCCGCCAAAGCCGGGTTGGCGTATTTCCCGCCGGTCCTTTTCGTCGCGCTGCGGTTCGATATCGCGGCCGTGGCGATCGCCATCTTCGCCCTCGTGACGATCCCGCGGGCCGATCTGGTCCCGCAGACCCGGGGCGACCTTCTCGGGATCGTGGCGACGGGCGTGTTCGCGATCGGGCTGGCCAACGCCCTGCTGTTCGTCGGCCAGCAGGACGCTACCAGCGCCGTGGGCGCGATCGTCTTCGGCCTCAACCCGATCCTGACGCCCGTCTTCGCCGCCGTCCTGCTGGCCGACGAGCAACTCTCCCGGCGAGGCGCACTCGGTATGATCCTCGGACTGCTCGGCGTCGCGCTCGTCGTCGATCCCGATCCTGCGACGCTACTCGCCGGCGGTGTGGGCAAGCTGCTCATCTTCGCCGGTGCGGTCAGTGGCGCGCTCGGGACCGTGCTCATCCGTCGGGCCGACACGACGCTGTCCAGTACCGCCCGCACTGCGTGGGGTCTCCCGCTTGCTGCCGCACTCACCCACGTGCTCAGCCTCGCGACGGGCGAATCTGCCGGATCGATCGCGTGGACGCCCGAAGCCGTGCTCGCGTTGGCGTACGTCGGCCTCTTCGCCGGGGCGGTCGCCTACATCGCCTACTTCGGATTGATCGACGCCACGGGAGCGATCAGGGCCAACCTGATCTTCTACGTCGTGCCCGCGGTCGCGACGCTCGGCGGATGGGTGCTCCTCGGCGAGACGGTCTCGGCGATCACGGTCGTCGGCTTCGTCGTGATCGTCGCCGGGTTCGCCGTCATCGGGAGTCGGCCGCTTCTCGATGCCGTCGGCCGACCCAGCGAGTGGTTCTCGACGCCGGAAAGCCCGGAGAAGACGGGCTACTCCCGGTCGGACTGACTCTCACTGTGCAACTGCAGCCGCACGCCCCATCAGCCCGTCACCGACCGACTCGTAGTACCAGGCCAGCCAGAGCGCGGCCGCGACGTTCGAAACCGTGACTGCCCAGAAGACGCTGGTGACGCTACCGCCCAAGAGGAGCACGCCCGCCGCAGCGATCGGCAATCTGACCGTGCCGTACTGCATGACAGTCGAGAGGAAGCTGATCCGCGAGCGGTCGGCGGCGTTGAAACCGGCCTCGAAGAGATAGATCGCGCCCAGTGCCGGATACCCGATCGCCAGGATTCGGAGGTACTCGATCGTCAGCGAGAGCGCCTCGCTGGACAGCGTGGGGGCGAACGCGAGCGCTAGCGGACTCGCCGCTATCCACTGGGAGAGGCCGACGACCAGCAGCGCCCCGCTGGCGACCCCGACGCCCAGCCAGACCGTCAGCCGGGCGCGATCGGGGCGCTCCGCTCCGAGGTTCTGTCCGACCACACTCTGGGCTGCCTGCTGGAGGCCCTGGGGCGGGACGAACGCGATCGAGGCCACTCTCGCACCGATCGTGTAGGCAGCCAGTCCGGCCCCGCCGGCTGCCAGAAAGACCAGCAGGTAGACCGGCAACCGAAGCAACTGCCGGGCTGCCTGCTGACCGCCGACGGGCGCGCCGATCGAGAGGATGCCGCGGGTCGTCTCGCGCTCGATGCCCAGGCGCTCGCGCGTGAGCATCCCGTCGTTTCGGCCCCGTGCGATCAGCACGAACCCGAGCACGACCCCGGCCAGCGAGCCCAGGACCGTCGCGAGTGCCGCGCCGGTGATTCCGAGGCGTGGAAACGGCCCCAGCCCGAAGATCAACAGCGGGTCGAGCACGATGTTGCCACACAGTGCCAGCCCGTTCATGTACAGCGACGCTCGCGAGTCACCGTGGCCGACGAACCCGCCCTCGACAGTGTCGGTGACGGCCATGATCGGCAGCCCCAGTGCGAGCACCGAGAGATACTGGACCGCCAGTTCGGTGACTGTCACCCCACTCTCGGGACGAACCATCGAGAGCGCCCTCAACAGCGGTCCCGCCGCCACTGCCATCAGACCGCCGACGACGACACCGACACCGAGTGCCATCACGAGCCCAGTGTACAGCGCCGTCCGCGCTCCCGCCCGGTCGGTCGCGCCCACCCGACGCGAGACGACGACCTGCGTCCCGACGAAGGTGACGAACACGCCCGCGAACATGAGCCCGAGCAACGGCGTCACGAGGCCGACTGCCGCCACGGCGTCGCCGCTCACCCGCCCCAGAAAGACGATGTCGATCACCTGCTGGAGGACCTGTACGACGTTCTGGACTAACAGCGGGACCGCCAGCACTACCAGTGGTCCAAGGAGACTTCCCTCCGTGATGTCCTCCGTCGATACCTCCAGCACACCTCCGCATCCACCCGCAAATATTATATTAATTCCGGATAAATAAAAATAATACCTGGACCTGTCTCTCACTCGTCACTCAGCGCCGCCGCGATCGCCTCTAGCTCGGCTTTTCGGAACGCTTGTTTGCACTGACTCGGATCGTCCGTCTCGCGTTCGCCGATCGTGTAGAGGATGCCCGCTCGCATCTCCGGTTTCGGTGGGAACGAGTCCTGGTCGATCTCGTAGCCGACGGCCGCACAGATTGCGGCCAGCGACTCTTTGGTGAACGCCGTCGATTCGAGACGCTCGTAGCGACCGACAGCGACCCGGATCTCGTTACGGAGTTCGTCGACGGTTGGCATACGCCCACGTGGTCGCGGTGCCGTTGTGTATCTGTTGGTCGCCGTGGCTGCCGAGCCTCCGTATTTGTCGCCGCGTCCGCGACGATACCAGGCCGCTCTGCCCGGCACTCACCTGTCAGATTCCGAAGGTTGATGTGGGCGAGCGCTGAACCACTCCGCCATGGCTGCGATCGAAGCGCACAATCTCACGAAGCGCTACGGCACGCTGACGGCGGTCGACCGCGTCGACCTGACCGTCGAAGAGGGGGAGATCTTCGGTTTTCTCGGGCCGAACGGGGCTGGCAAGTCGACGATGATCAACATGCTGCTGGACTTCGCCCGCCCGACCGACGGCCGGGTCGAGGTGTTCGGGATGGACTGTCAGCGCCAGAGCGTCGCCACCCGCGAACGGATGGGCGTCTTGCCGGAGGGATACGAGGTCTACGACCCCCTGACCGGCCGCCAGCACATCCAGTTCGCCATGGAGTCAAAGCGCGTCGACGGCGACCCGATGGACGTCCTCGATCGGGTCGGGATCGCCGACGCCGCCGATCGAGCGGCCGGCGGCTATTCCAAGGGGATGGCCCAGCGGCTCGTCCTCGGGATGGCGCTTGTCGGCGAGCCGGACCTGCTCTTGCTCGACGAGCCGACCACTGGGCTCGATCCAAACGGTGCGAAAGCGATGCGTGAGATCCTCACCGAGGAGAACGAGCGCGGCGCAACGATCTTCTTCTCCAGTCACATCCTCGAACAGGTCGAGGCGATCTGTGACCGCGTCGGGATCCTCTCAGACGGTGAGGTGGTCGCCGTCGACACCATCGAGGGTCTCCGCTCGGCAGCCAAGAGCGGGACGAAACTCCTGATCACCGTCGACGACCTCGACGTCGTCGACCTCGACGCGATCGAGGCAGTCGAGGGAGCCGACTCGGCGTGGATCGACGACGAACGGTTGGCCGTCAACTGTTCGAGTGCGGCCAAGATCGACGTATTGGTCGCACTGAACGACAGCGGTGCTGACGTGCTCGACTTCACCGTCGAAGAGCCCTCGCTCGAAGATCTCTTCGTCGAGTACACCGGAGGCCGGTCCTGATGGTCTGGCAGGCGATCGCTCGCAAAGAGGTCCGCGGCCTCATCAAGCCACGCCGTCGACGAGCCGGCCTCGCGCTCGTCGCGCTCGTCTTCGTGCTGGGCGGGTATCTCCTCCCGACCACCACAGCCAGTCCCGAGACTGCCGATCTCGCCCCCTACCTGACGGGCGCCGTCACGCTCGTGTTACCCTTGTTCGGCCTGCTGCTCGGATACAAGACGATCGTCAGCGAACGCGAATCCGGACGGATCCTGCTGTTGCTCTCGCTCCCGCACAGCCGTCTGGAAGCGGTCTTCGGGAAGTTTCTCGGACGGGGCGGCGCTCTGGCCCTCGTCGTCACTATCGGGGTCGTTCTCGCCAGCGCGCTCGTGGCTTACCCCTTCGGCAGCCTCCAACTGGGCGTCATGCTGGCGTATCTGCTGGTGACGCTGGTCTACGGACTCGCGTTCGTCAGCATCGGGATGAGTCTCTCGACGTTCACCCGGTCCGGCCAGCGCGCGACGGCTGCGACCTTCGGCGTCTTCTTCGTGTTCGTCGTCCTCTGGACGGAACTCAGAGCCCCGTTTCGGATCGCACTCGATTATCTCGGCCTCGCCGGTGACGGCCTTCCTGACTGGGCTCTGTTCGTCTACGGGCTGGAACCCGGGATGTGCTATTCCCGTGCTGTCCGGGCGTTTTTCGCCGGGTCCGAGCAGGGTGCGTATCTCGGTCCCGACGCCCCATTCTATCTCGGGGAGTGGGTCGCACTGATCGTACTCCTGTGCTGGGTGGTCGTCCCCGTCGCCGCTGGCTACCGGCGCTTCGAGGTGACCGACCTGTGAGTTCGCTCGCCATCGCGCGCAACGATCTCAGGGAGACCAGACAGTCGAAGATACTCTGGCTCCTCGGCGCGACGATCATGCTCGGCTTCGGCGCGCTCACCTACGCTGCCGGGGAGTTTCTGTCTTCGGGGTTCGACCTGTATCTGGACGTTCTCACGGGCGTGTTCGTGCTCCTGGCCCCCTTGATCGGCGTAGCGGTCGGGTACAAGGCCGTCATCGCCGAACGCGAATCCGGGACGATAGCGCTACTCATGTCGCTGCCCCACTCACGCGTCGAGCTCGTGGTCGGCAAACTCCTCGGCCGGTTCGTCGTCGCGGGCGCGCTGCTCGGGTTCGCGTTGGTGGGCAGCGGCGTGGTCTCCCTCGCTGTCTATCCCACGTTCGACTTCCCGGGGTTCGTCGGCTTCTCACTGCTCGTGCTCTTCTACACGTTCACGTTCGTCGCGCTCGCGACTGGCTTCTCGATGGCGCTGTCGTCGTCGCGCCGGGTCATCGGTGCCGCCTTCGGTGCGTACGTCCTCCTGATCATGCTCTGGAACCAGGTGGTCGACGTGTTGGTTCTGATCCTCTTTCGATTCCGCCCGTCCGGACTGGCTGACCCACCGCTGTGGGCCGAATCCGCGAAGTTCTGCACTCCTTTGACCAGCTTCACGTATCTCCTCGATACGACGCTCGGGGTCGGTCCCGGCGCGACCGGTCTCGACATCGGCTCCCAGTGGTTCGCCTCCAATTGGCTCGCTCTGTTGGTCCTCAGTGCGTGGATCGTCTGCCCGCCTGCCCTCGGATATCTCTCGTTCAGGAGTACCGAGTTCTGACTGCCCGTCCGGCTTCTCCGAGTCGCCCACGGGTTGCAGCAGTGTGGAGTGGTGTATCATCCCGAACAAACGTGAAACGTTTTATCTCACGAGCGTTCAACCCTGTAGTATGGACTGTCCCCGTGGGTGCGGACAGGTAGCGACGACGACAACGACGGGGCCGACGACGACGGTACTTTCGTGTGGTCACCAGCTACCGCCGGACGTTCTCGCACGAACTGCCTGCGAGAGACCGACAGTGTGGTTGGCTACGAGGACCAGAATCATCGAGTGACTACATGTCTGCAGCTACCCGAGTGACGATCCAGCAACTGGCCGGCGGGAGCAAGTGGCACTGCCCGGACGTGGAGTGTCGGTACGTCGATTCGGCCGATCTGGAACTCGACGGGCCGACGAAAGACGTCGTCTGGGACGATAAGCGACAACAGCTACGCGTTGCAGATGTCGAGGACGAGACCGTCCGGCTCTCGGACGTCTGTAACGTCTGCCGACACGCGAAGGGATGGTCCATTCCGTGGTCGAGTCGGACCGCGACGGACGAGGAATCCTGACGCGACTGTCGTGCCGGCCCGTGACCCACTGTCGTACCCGATTCGGAACGTAACCTATATCAATCGCACTCCGGCTACATTGAGGTGCACCCAACGCGTGTCCGGGTTGGGGTAGTGGTTATCCTCCAGCCTTGTGGAGGCTGGGACGCGGGTTCGATTCTCGCACCCGGACCTGGTATTAATTTTACACTTTCTCAGAGGCCCAGAGTGGCAAAGACGTCCGGTAGGGCACCTCTACCCAATCCCCATTCTACTTATATAATATTTCGTATGTCTAGTCGCCACCCTGCTGGGCAAGTGACTGAAGCGTCTTTTTCGGAATGTCGCCGTCTTCGGCTTTCCGGTGGCAGCTGCGGCACAGGGATACGAGATTGGACAGCGTATGCGCGTCTCCGCGAGAATATTGCTCTGAATCTACAAACCAGCGTACTGATGTGATATGGTGGACGTCCGGGTTTTGGCCGAGTTTGCTCGCGGATACGCCACAGAGCTGGCACTGGTGATTGTCACGCTCGAGAGTACGCGTTCGTGATTGCTCCCATCCCGGTCCATAGGCGATGTCAGATGACTCTTTCCAGTTCGGATGATCTTCGCTGGTGATGTTCTCCGAGAGCCACTCGCCCCGACAGTCGACATCGCAGAAGGTCTGGCCGTCGATTTCGTTGGGCCAGCGTTCGATCTCGGACCCGCACATGTCACAGCCGACAGTTCGTTTGCCGCCGCTCCATCGGGGGTGATCGCTCCCGGACAGTGCGGGTGGCGATCGCCATTGCTCTGATTCGACGCAGTCGGGACAGTAGCGCCCCTCCTTCTCGCTCGGGTAATACTCGAACTGCTCGTCGCAGATTTCACACGACGTTGTAACTTTTCCACCGCTGTAATTCGGATTCTCCGCTCCTGCAAACGAGACCGCTTCAGAGCGACACCCCTCGGAGCAATACTTTCGTTCGTATTCCGAGTAAAACTCTCCACCGCAGTTTGCGCACACCCGGTTTGGAAGGGCCTCGTCGTGTGCCTTGCTGTGGTGTATCCGGACCCCGAGATCAGTTTCAAACGATCGATTACAGCTCGGACACTCGTGAGGACTCATTCATCCACCCCGATTTCACTGGTGGAGTATGCCTTCAGGGGCGTCGCAGACACCCCGATAGTTTTCTGCGGCTCAGTCGCAGGCCACGTGACGACACAACGGTTTTGATCGTTGCGCAAGTAGATTGTCATGGGTTCTTGGTCCACAGGAACTCTTGCTCGCCTGTGCCAGCAGGCGGGCGGACTTCTCGGCGGAGATCCACCTCTCTACGCAAGTGTCCCTCTGTGTTATTTTCTCGAATGAACGACTTATTTACTTCGGTCAGAGGATCGATTTGTGGAGTGGGTGCTGTAAGTCCGAGGAAGGCGGCGATATCCGTCCAGTAGAAATATATGATTCACCGACAAGTGGTACCTACATGAAGACGCGCCGGGAGCTTCTCGCTGGCTTGAGCGCCACCATCGTTCTCGCAGGCTGTACCGGCGACGGAAACGAAAACGGGACCACTCCGCCGGGCTCCTCGGAGACACGCCACACCAGTACTTCAACCCCGTCGGATACGACGACCCCCACAGATACTGAAACCGCGACCGACACGCCGACAGAAACACCTCCCGAGGACACACCAACAGAAACACCCCCGGAGGAGACGCCGACTGACACTCCCGGACCGACTCCCGAACCAGAACCCGAGAAAGAGTTCGAAGAGATCTACCGAGAGGAAATGTTCGAAGTCACAAACATCTCCGGCGTGGTCGGAGAACAAGTCGACTGGCAACAGGTCAGAAACGAACTAGAAGAAGACGGACACCAACCAGACAACCCCACAGTTTCAAGCGAATTCATCGAAGACCTTGCAGGACACGCAGGCAAACAAGTCAGAAAAGACTACGGAGCCGCAGCACTCGCATACGGACTCCACGAAGAATTTGGAATTACTACCGACGAAGTCATCGTCGACGCACGAACATACAACAGTGGCCAACAAGCAGCAATGGCCTCAATACTAATCAAACAAAGCGACGGCGGAGTCGTCAAAGACCTATATGCACCCTTCGGCGACGGACAACGACCAGACCAACAAGGCGACGTCCTCGGCTACCAACGACACGACGAACCCAACCCACAAGGCGCAGAACAAACCATCACAGACGCATGGACTAATGGTGAAGGTGTAACCGCGGGTCTAAAAATTAGCGAATGGCTAAGACTTTCAGAAAAGAATGACCGTTGGGATAGAGGAACTTGGGAAGCACTTGATGAAGTTGATGACCAAATTATCGTTGGCTACAATCACGATAACGAAGGAAAAGTCGTCTACACAATGGATGGTGCAATGGCGACTGAAGAAACTGTAAATCCAGATAACATTAACGAGAACCCAGAGACAGTTGGGGTTCAAGCACGAAACCTAGTGGTAGGAGCAACAGAATTCTATCACAACAATGTCAAGGACGTAGAAGGGGCATACATGGAAATCGATTATGATGGACAAGACTTCCAATTTGATGTCGTAGACGAAGAACGACACAATGAATTAGAAGTAAATTATGGAGAATAAGGAATCCTAATTCAAAGGATTCCTGTTTGTTCCTGTTTCTTCTCCTGGCGAACGAGTGCCGCCGGTTGGGTAGTTGGTGAAGAGTGGTCCGGGGTTTTCGTTGCCGCTGACTGTGGACAGGTCTACACCGATATTCTCAGGCTTCACTGGTTCAGGTATAAATCTGTCATTGAATCTGATTCCTCCGGCGTCGTTGACTCCTTCGAATATTGTGAGTTCGCTTGCTGCGAGGTCGAGATCTTGTTTGCGTTTTTCCCATTGTTGGTAGTCGAGGTTGCCGGCGTACTTCGCATGGTATAGTCCGGCCTCGGTTAGTTCGCTGGGGTCTGTGATTTTCTGCTTCAGGCCAAACTTACAACGATACGTCGAATTCCGGTCATTATCCGTGATCGGCAGTGTCGGTATCTCGGTCGCAACGATGGTTTCTCCGTCCTGGACTTCTTTGGTGACGTTGGAGACGACCGGTGGTTCGCTTCTCGAACCCGGACCTATCTTGTCGCGAACAATTCGTGAGCGACAGCAGTCCGCCGAGAAGCGAACCCTATCAGTCGCGCGCAACGCAGTGAGCACGTCTGATTCCGGTTCGATTCTCGCACCCGGACCTGAAATTAATTTTACACTTTCTCAGTGATCCAGAGTGGCGACACGGCCACGAGAGACCGAGTCGATTAAATAATATTCCTGTGAGCTGTCAGTCATGGTACGGGACTTGGTGAGCGACAGGGTGGCTCGATACGGTGGGGGGACGCTACTCGGCGCGGTAACGTACTGGATCTCCTTTCTGTTGGTGTACGTCCTCGCAGAGGTCGAGAGAATGCGATCGTCATTTGCGAGCGGATTGCGGGTAGGGCTCGGCGCACCGTTGTCGTCGGTCGGAATCTCACCGCCCGGATCGCTTACGTATGCCGGGTGGATCTTCTACGAGGCGCATTTCAGTGCGACGACTGCCAGTGTCTCCAACAGTTTCGGGCGACTCTCCGAGACTGATACGATGGGGGTTGGGCCACAGACGTATCTGCACCTGATTCCGCCACTGCTGCTGATCGGCGCGGGGCTGTTGTTGGCCCGGCTGTTACGCGATACCGACACCCCCTCGACGTTCACTGGCGCGTCGATCGCACCGGGGTATCTGCTGATGGCCGTGGCCGGCGCGTTCCTGTTCACGTGGTCGCAGACTGCCCAGAACCAGTTCGCGACGGCGACGATCTCGATGCACCCGTCGCTGCTCTTTGCAGTGCCAGTCATGGGATTGCTCTACCCTGTTCTCTGTGGCGGTCTCGGCGGATTTCTGTACACGCTCACTCGGATTGCCAGACTTTGAATCGGGTTCGAATCAGCTATCACCGTAAATCTCGTCGATGTCGTCGGCGAAGCGGTCGAGAATCGAGCGGCGCTTCTTCTTCATCGAGGGCGTGAGAAGGTTGTTATCTGCCGTCCACTCATCAGAGACGAGTCGGAACTGTTTGATCCGGGCGGCCTTCTCGAGGTCGGCGTTCACACTTTGAATCTCCTCGTCGATCCACTCGTGGACGCGGTCATCCTGGCAGATAGCGCGCTGATCGTCCGGCAGGTCGATCCCCTCTGAGTCGGCCCACTGGCGGACCTGCTCGAAGTTCGGGACCACGAGGGCGGAGACGAACTTCTGTCCGTCGCCGACGACCATGATCTGCTCGACGCGGTCGGACGTCGCAAATTCGTCTTCGATCGGCCCGGGCGCGATGTTCTTGCCCGTGTCGAGGACGAGGATCTGTTTGATCCGATCCCGGTAGGTGAGGTAGCCGTCGGCGGTCTGCTCGATGACGTCGCCGGTGCGGAACCAGCCGTCTTCGGTGAAGACGCGCTCCGTCGCGTCGGGCTTGTTCCAGTAGCGCTCGAAGACGTTCGGCCCCTTCAACAGGAGTTCGCCGACCTCGCCGTCGGCGTCGGTGAACTGCTCGGGACCGACGACCGAGGTGTCGATCTTCGTCTCGACGTCGGTCACGGGCGGGCCGAGCGTCCCGGGTCTGATGTCCTCGGGCGGATTTACCGACACGACGGGTGCCGTCTCGGTCAGGCCGTACCCTTCGAGAATCGGGATCCCCAGTCCGAGGAACAGTTCTGCGAGATCCTTGCTGAGACTGCCGCCGCCGCTGACCATGAACTCGATGTTGCCGCCGAGTCGCTCCTTGACGGTGCTGTAGACCAGTCTGTCGGCGAGACTGTGTTTGAATCGCAGTCCGGCTCCGGGATTCTCGGCGCGGGCGTACTGTTTGGCGACGTCGATCGCCCAGCTGAAGATCGAGCCCTTGAGGCCGCCGCCAGCGGATTCGCGCATCGAGTCGAAGATGCGCTCGTAGATTCGGGGGACGCTCGCGCCGACCTGCGGCTGGAGTTGCTGGATGTCCTCGGCGATCGTGTCGGTGCTCTCGGCGTAGCCGACGCAGGCCCCCGAGGCGAACATCAGGAAGTGGCCGGCCGTTCGCTCGAAGACGTGTGCCAGCGGCAGAAACGAGATGGTGTCGATGCCGGGTTCCAGTGCCGGCACCCCAGCGGGTTTGTCCGGCCGCTCGGCCATTCGTTTGCGATTCTGATTGACGTTCGACCGGATGTTCCAGTGGGTCAACTCGACGCCTTTCGGCTCGTCTGTGGTTCCGGAGGTGTAGATCAGGGTCGCCAGATCCTCGCGATCACGGGCGTCTATCCAGGACTGGTAGGTCTCGATGTCGAACGCCTCGGCCCCCATCTCGTGGACTTCTCCGAGCGTGTAGACGGCCTCGTGATCGCTGTCGACTTCGTCGATGGCGACGATGAACTCCAGGTCGAGGTCGTCCTCGACTTCTAGCAGTGTGTCCAGCAGCTCCTGATTCTCGACGACGACGCCGGTCGCGCCCGGATCGTCGAGCAGATACCTGACCTGCCGTGGCGAAGATTCGGTGTAGACGGTCGTGACGACCCCACCAGCCGCTAGGAGTGCGAAATCAGACAGCGCCCACTCCATCCGCGTGCTCCCGTAGATCCCGACGCGGTATCCCCCCTCTACCCCGAGTTCTCGGAAGCCTGCCGCGAGGTTGTGAACGAACGACTGCATCTCGCCGTAGGTGATCGACCGATACGTTCCGCTCTCGACGCCTTCGGTCGGTAACTCCGGCAGTGAACGGTCGTAGACACCGACTTTGAACCGCTGTGCGTTTCGGTTTTTGTTTCGCTCGACCGTCGCCTCGAACATCGCTGGCAGCGTGTCGTCGCCGATGATCTCGTCGTTGTACCCCTGCTCTTCGGCCAGCGAGAAACCGCCTGTCATATCCACCCTGTTCGCATTGCTGGTAAAAAATAACTAGGAAATAGGAAACGAGAAACGGAACGTGCGTTTATCCAGTCATTCGAAGCTGATAATCCGGTTACTCGATGTCGATACGGTGGCCGCTTTCGGTCAGTTCGGCCCTGGTGGGGAGCGTGATTTCGAGGACGCCGTTCTGGTAGGTCGCAGTGAGAGCCTCGACGTCGATGTCGTCGGGGACGGTGATGCGGTCGAAGACCGCGCGACTGCGGTAGTGGCTGTCCTCGTCGACCTCGTGGGTCGCGCTGATCTCGACCGTTCCCTCCTCGAAGGTGAGGTCGATCTCCTCGCGCTCGAAGCCCGGGAGGTCTGCGAGCACGACGTAGGCGTCCTCGGTCCGCTCCATCGTGAGGTTGAGGTCCGTCTCCTGGCCGCCCCGGACTGTGGGCCAGTCGAAGGTGTCACCACGGAACTGGTCGAAGAAGCGGTTCATCTCGTCGAATGGGGTTCGTCGGGTGTTCATTATCCACCCCTCTATTGGTCGCTAGAGATATATATCCTTGTAGGGAGATGTGTTACCAAATCGCCGGGTTGGGAGTCGATGAAGGGGTGATGCGACGGTTCAGACGATGTTGACGTAGGGAATCGGGACGACGAACTGCCCGCCGCCCTCGCGGTAGTCGGCCTCGTTCCCGAGGATGGCGTCCTTGTAGTTCCACGCGAGCAGGAAGGCGTATTCGGGCGCATCTTCGTGGAAGACGTCGGGCTCTTTGACGGGGATGTTCATCCCGGGCGAGTACGTTCCCTGCTTGGCTGGTGTGGTGTCGATGAGATAATCGAGTGTTTCGGGCCCGATATCGCAGTAGTTCAGGAGGGTATTTCCTTTGGCTGGTGCGGCGTAGCCGACGATCGCGGACCCGTCTTCTCGGAGGGAGTCGAGGAGACTGGTGATCCGTTCGCGCGTGCGCTCGACCTGGTGGGCGAATTCGTCGTAGGCCCTCCGATCGTCAAGCGAGAGCGCGAGCTCCAGGCGTCGGTAGTCGTCGACGACGCGCTTCGGTGCTCTGTCGGCCGACTCTCGCTGGATGTGGACGCGGATCGTCCCGCCGTGGACGGACATGCGATTGATGTCCAGCACTTGCATGTCGACCTGCTCGACCAATATCTGGAACGCCCGGATCGAGAAGTACGAGAGGTGTTCGTGGTAGATCGTGTCGAACTGGTTGTTGCTCAGCAGATCCACGAGATACGGGACCTCTACGACGAACACGCCGTCGGGCGCGAGCAGCGTGTCGATCCCTGTCATCAGTGCGTGCAGGTCATCGATGTGGCCGACGACGTTGTTGGCACAGATGGCGCTGGCCTCGCCGTAGTCCTCACGGATCGACGCGGCGAGATCGGGGCTGAACAGCGAAGTGACGGTCTCCACGCCACGTTCTCGGGCGGCCTCGGTGACGTTGTCTGCGGGATCGACGCCGAGCCGTCGGATGGACTCGTCGAACTGGCTCAGCAGGACGCCGTCGTTGCAGCCGATCTCTACCACGAAGTCGTCGGCTTCCAGGTAGCGCTGTTCGACCGCGTCGGCATAGGCGCCGAAGTGATCGAACAGCGGCCGCGACGCCGAGGAGAAGTACGGATAGTCAGTGAAGAGAATCCCGCTGTCGACCGTATGGGCGAGTTGGACGTGGTCGCAGGCTTCACAGACCACGACTTCGAGGGGGTAGGCCGGTTCGTCCTCGTCGGGGTCGTCGACGAACGCGTTGGCTGGGGGCTGGTCGCCCAGATCGAGGAACGAGTAGAGTGCGTCGGATTCGCAGACGCGGCAGTGCTCGATCTCACGGCAGGCTTCGTCGGGCATATACCTTCGACTCTCCTGGGACTGTATTCAAGGTTTGGACATTCAAATTTGTCGTGTCGCACTGTCTAGAAGGCGACGAGGACGCCGACAGCCGCGAACAGTCCCGCCCCGACCGCTGCTGCGACGACGGCTATCAGTTGAAGCCCAGCACCGATAGCGACGGCCCCGACGCCGAGGGAAGTCACACCGAACGCACCGCACGCGAAGGCGGCGCGATACTCGCGAGTGGACGGTTCGGCAGCCAGTCCGATGTAGGTCCCCGTCATCGCGGCCATTCCGAACCCGATGCCCACCGGAATCGCGATCACGACCGGGTTCGGGAGTAGACCCGTGAGTGCGGTGGCGACGCCGGCGACCACCAGCACGAAGACAGCGATTCCCGTCGCCGTCGCCATCGCCGCGTCGAGCCAGCCCATCGATCAAGTGTTCTCACGGCACTACTGTATGTCTGTCGCCGAGTCGTATCCCGGGCGGGAAGGGCACTTATAGATTGGCCACCGAGTGCCTGTATGGCCGCCTGTGCCGAAGACGGCTGTGACGCCGAGGCCGTCGTCGAACTGTACATCCCGTGGGCCGAGAACCGCCTGGTGTGTGCCGGGCACGCCCGGACACTCGCCCGACAGGACGGCGTCGTCGCCGACCCGCTCGACGGCCACGAAGACGCCTGGCCATGATCTCTCGAGGATGGATCACTACCTACATATCAGCAGAAAAACACACGGGCTCGCGAGTAAATATGTGCAGTTAAGTACGGCAAGGACGATACGCCGATAGAATGGCCACATACGCAGGGGTCGACCTGGGTGCGACGTACGTCCGTGCCATCGTCGGCGACGAGACGGGCGAGGAGCTCGGGTCGCACAAACAGCAGACGCCGCAGGGACCGACCGGTATCACGGTGACCGAAGCCGTCCTGGAGACGCTTCGGACCGCGTGCGAGGAGGCAGGAGTCGAACCGATCGAACTCCGCAGCGTTGGGATTGGCTCTATCGGCCCGCTGGATCTGGCCGACGGTGCCGTCGAGAACCCCGCGAATCTGCCCGATTCGATCGACCGCATCCCGCTGGTCGGCCCCATCTCGAACCTCGCCGAAACCGAGGACGTCTACCTCCACAACGACACCATCGCCGGCGTCATCGGCGAGCGCTTCCACAGCGA
>ENA-ORDC01000262-ORDC01000262.1-marine-metagenome-genome-assembly--contig:-NODE-262-length-57352-cov-13.064426_pt1 | contig 57352 bp, 49 predicted proteins | sample MGYA00237783_ERZ508515 | MGnify/ENA primary metagenome ERZ508515 (study PRJEB26186, sample SAMN06268792) | marine metagenome | isolation source: Eden Landing Ponds, San Francisco, CA, USA | place...
ACGTACGAACGGCTGCATCAGTCTGCTGGATTCGAAGTACTACACGCAGCAAAGAAGGATTTCCCCAGCGCGGTCGAACTGTTCCAGACCGACGAGGAATTGTCATTCGGGGACGCCACGATCGCCGCGTACATGGAGCGCGAAGATATCGAGTACCTGTACTCGTTCGACGACGACTGAGCGACAGTTCTATCAGTACCACCACCGTACCACGGGATATGAGCACGGACACGCCCGAAAATGGCGACGGGGAGGGCGAGATGGTGAAGCTCAACGTCAAAGTGCCGGAACGCCTTCTGGAGGAGATCGACGAACTGGCGGAGGAGTTGAACTACACCAATCGCTCGGAGTTCATCCGGGAGGTGCTGCGCGATACCACGGAGCCGATTCTCACACCCGGTGCGCAGGAGGGGGTCTCACAGGGGTATGCAGATGTCGCTGCTGGTCGAACCACCAGCCACGAGGAGATGAAGAAGAAGTTCGGAATTGACGGCTGAGAGGGCTGAAAGGTGGGCCACGACCTGGAATACTCCGACGCTATTCAGGAGACACTGGACGAACTCGAACGTGAGGACGCACAGCGGGTCATCAAGAAACTGGACGACATTCTCGATTTTCCTGACCACTTTCTCGACCGGTTGAAGAACCATCCAGGGTACAAGCTCCGCGTCGGTGACTTTCGCGTTCTGATCGATTGGGACAAGGACGACGAGACGCTCTACGCCATCGACGTGTTCGAGCGCAAAAACGAGTACCGCGAACTCGGGAAGTACCGCGAGGTGTGGGGGAGCTGGAGAGACGACGACTGAAGCCGCAGCTGCTGAAGAACATCGTCAGACACGACGATCTCGCCAAGGCTGTGGGCGAACTGGACTTCAAACCGCCCCATGGCGACGTGGTCGCGTTAAGTTAGAGAATGAGGCGTTCGTTCTCTGAGTGTCCATGCTCGATCCCGAACGCCTCAGCGATGCTATCACGTGGATAGATTTGTCCAGAACAACAGTTATGACTTGGTGAATCTCGGGGATGCCGCAGGTGTTTGCTGCGGTGTCCGGGTGCATGATCAGGTATTCGAGGAAGTCTGGGCGCTACTCAAATGGATCATGGGGACCTGCCAACGGGGCGGGTGACGAACTATATCGCTCTCGAAACACTCAACTGGATACACAACCGGAAAGGCCACGCAAAGGCTGTCGAGACGTACGAACGGCTGCATCAGTCTGCTGGATTCGAAGTACTACACGCAGCAAAGAAGGATTTCCCCAGCGCGGTCGAGTTGTTCCAGACCTACGAGGGATTGTCATTCGGGGACGCCACAATCGCCGCGTATATGGAGCGTGAAGATATCGAGTACCTGTACTCGTTCGACGACGACTTCGACACCCTCGATGGTATTACGCGGCTTGAAACGCCGGATAATCCGTTTCACTGAGCGATTCTATCTTCACATTTCTCTGACCGACGGAGACCCATCGATCGCCTCGGCCTCAAACGGACTCGCGCGCACTCGCAACGGGAACCAGCCCTCCTGATCGATGCCCAGCAGTGCTTCGGAGAAGCCGTCTTCCTCGTTGCCCGCTTTGGCAGTCCGGGCCCAGTTGACCTCGCGCTCGGTCAGGCCGAACCATTCGGCAAGTAACTCAGTGTCCTCTTTGACGCGATGGATGACGGTGATCGAACAGAGGTCGGCGATCGTTTTCGCTTCCGTCGTCAGTTCGAACTCGCCACCGGTCTGGGTGATGAACTGCAGCGAGAGGTCGTAGTGACGAGAGTGCCTGACTGCCGTCTCAAGATAGCCCAGCGAGGCAGAGTCATTCAGCAAGTAGTGCGCCTCGTCGATCGCGAAGATGACGCGCTTGTCAGTCTCCTTTGCCCGCTCGTAGACGGCGTTGAACAGCACCTGCATCATCAGGCTGGTCTCGCTGCGTCCACGAACGCCCTCGTCCTGATGCAGGTCGAGATAGATAACGTTCGAATCGAGATCGAACTCCGTCGGGCGTGCGAGATTCGCGAGGTCGCCTTCCACCCGAAACGAGGGGCGAAGATCCTTGAGAAGCGTCTCGATGTCCTCCTTGACGCTTCGTTGCTCGCCGTCGGTCTCGTAGCCGAACGCCATCGGATCTTCAAGGATTGCTTCGAGCACGTCGAGCAGATCGGGAATCGTCGGTGAGGACTCGTTGTGTGTGTCTGGATCGCGTGTGATACCGGCGCGTTCGTACGTCTCCTGCACCGCACGTCGAAGCGTCTGCTTGCGATCGGCGAGCGGGCTGTTCGCGACGTGTTCGAAGAACGTCTCGAAGAAGGTGACCACCCAGGAGATTTGTTCGGCCCAGGGATCGAGGTCGCGAACCCGATCCAGAATCTCTGCAGGTGTGGGGCGAATATCGAGGGGGTTCAGGCCTCGTGTCCCGCCGACAGTGATACGCTCGCCATCGAGAACCTCAGTCAACCCAGCAAAGCCCTCCATCGGGTCGAGCATGACGATGATCGTCTCGGGGTCGAACATCGCTCGGCGTAGCAGGTGCAACTTCGTCGCGAAGGATTTCCCTGCGCCGAGTTGCCCGATCGTCAGCATACAGTAGCCCGTCTCCCGAGCGAAGCGGTCGAGGACGAGCGGGCTCTCGTTGAGCGCGTAGGTGCCGTACTCGATACCGTGCTCGGCGAATGTGCCGGCGTGGAAGGGAAACATCGCGCCGACTGCACCGGCGAGCATCGGCGTCGTGGTGTCGATCCCCGCATCGAGACTATCCCGGCAGATTGGACTCGTCGATGTCAGCGCCGCAGCCTGTCGCCAGCGTGGTGTGACTGGTGTCAGATTCGCTGGGGCACGCATCGCAGTCTTGCGGATGCGCTCGGGTTCGAGTTCGTCACGCTCGTCTGCACGGGCAGTCAGAAACATCGAGACGTCGAACGCTCTCGTGGGCGTGTTCCGAAGCACGTCGTAGAGGTCGCGATAGTCTTCGAGGTCTTTGGCGAGCCCGCGAGCCCCTGCCCGTCGTTTCTCGGCGAGATACTCGACATCAGCGTCGAGTGATTCGATGTGGTTTTCGATGGCATCGAGCGTCGCGTCAGTGTCACGCGGATCGAGATGGATCGAGATGTCGGTCTGTCGCGTATCCGCACTCGAATAGAGATGTTCGAACAAGCCGTCTGCGGGTGAATCAGGGTAACCAGCGACCCAGAACGTCTGGGTCCAGGTATCTCCGAGTTGGACTGTCGTCGAGTGTTCCTCGATCGCGTCCGGTGAGCAGATCGACTGCTGTGCGGATTCGACCGATCGGAGCGAGCGCTGTGACGGTGTGTACTGAACGTCGGCACCGTCGCCGTCTGTGTCCGGAGTCACACTTTCCACAGGCGCATCACCTGTCTGGGTGTTCGATGGCTCGGATTCTGTATCGGCGAGTTCAGTGTCGTTGTTTGACTCGCGCTCTTTGGGGCCTGTGTCATCGGTAACGGCCGTGCCGTTAGTGGTCATCGCTCACCGCCAAGCAGGGACGTCGATCGGATCTGAGCCGCAGCATCGAGGTCACCTTCCTGACCGGTCCAGAATCGCCGAACGATCGGGAGTGCGTCCTGCAGTGAGATCCGCCTCGCACGACAGCCGTCGATATCGCGCAGACCCCGACCGATTCGGTCACAACGACTATCCAGTTCGTCGAACATGGCCTGGCGAGCAAGTGCCTCGGGTGGCCGTGTCCAGAGACCGAGGACGTTTCCGATGATCGGAATTTGGCCGAGGCGCGCACCCAGACTCTCGCTGTCGTAGCGAACCTCTGAAGGGGCAACTGAGACGACGACATAGTGATCACGGATGGTCATTCGCCGACCTTGGAGTTCCTCACCGTACCACTCGAGGTACTGCTCGATGAGCCCCTGAAGTCGGGGATTGGCCGTGACGTCTGGATCGTCGAGTCGATCTTCGAAGTGAGACAGGTGCAACTCGACCGGAAATGCCCGTGTCGTCGAGTAGATCTGGATCGGGAACGCGACCGTGGTGTTGAGGAAGTCCGTGAATGCGTCTGCGGTTGCACTCCACTGAGCGTCCGTGGCCAATGCCATCGACGGTGGCTCGACGCGGATGAACCCGACGAGTGTGCCGTCACTGCGCTCGATGGCGTCTCGATCAGGGTGGAAACGTTCGACGAGCGTGTGTTCGCTGGCTTCGTGATGGTCGCTCGTTTGCGAGCCCATGTGAAAGCCGACGAACGAGGCGAGCCAGTCGAGACTCGAAGTGTAGGTCGGCGTCAGGCTGACGAACAGCCCGCCGACTGCGATCGCGAGCACTGCAAGCGGCAGGGCGAACATCTGGACCGGGTAGCCGAGAATTCCGAGTTCGGGCGGCACGAGCATCTGGAGGACGAGGATGACGATCACGCCCGGAACGAGCGCGACGATCATGTCCATGAGCGTGAACCGACCGAAGAGTTTGGCGTCTGTGCCGATGGATTTTGGAATGCGTTTCGATGGACTGCGGTGTGTGGATTGCATGCTTAGTGTGAGTTGTCGTCGTCTGTCTGTCGATACGATCGTCGGGATCCGGGTTTGGCGCTCGAACGGCCTCGAAGCGTCTCGAAGTCATCGCGCTGCGAATTCGTGGGTTCGTTCGACAGTGGATCCGGGAGTGATGGTGTAGCCGCTGTGCCACCGTTTGGTGGGTCGCCTCGTCTCTCGTCGACGACGCGCTGGACGCGCGAGCCGAGGCTGTTGACCCCTGAGCCGAGTCTGTGAGCACGGGAGCCGCCCGAATCCAAAAGGTACTGGCCATCAGGCGTCGCTGCGGGTTGGCCCTGCACGCCTCGCGAAAAGTTTCGGCTGGCGTGTGTCGCAGTCTGCCCACCGGAATTGATTCGCTGGACACGGTCGACGGCCTGGCCCCGAGAGACGTGACTGGCCGTCTGGTGGCCGATGAAGAAGATCGCCCCGGCCTGCCAGATGAAGATGATCGGCGCGAGCACGGCGACGAACGGGATCACGAGTGCGAGCAGCCAGGCAGCGAGTCCCTGGGCACTGATGCCGAAGCTATTGCCGAGGATATCCGCAAGCCGGAATAGCAAGGCCACGGGCAAGGTCATGAACAAGAACGGAACGTAGAAGCCGGCCATGCGCTTCGCGAAGTTCGACACCAGCGTGAGCGGGCCGACGCCGGGGATCCAGAAGACGATCAGGATCGGCATCGCGATGACGAACAGGTACAGGACGACCTGTCGCGAGAGGTAGATCAGTGCCAACAGCGCAAATAGCACGAGGTCGACCGACATCGTGATAACCAGTCCGAGGACGCCCATCGCGCTGAACGATAACGTCTCGAAGAGCGTGATTGAAGAGACCTCAGGGGCGAGCAAGACGGTCAGTGAGTTGGCGAACCGAAGCGAGATGCCAGCGATCCACCACCACGATAGCAGTCCCATGAGGCCGGTGAACGATCGCTTGATGAGTTTCGTCCGGTGATAGCTTCCGAAGAGGTGGCTCGTCGTCTGCAATAAGATGATCAGCATGATCGTCGCGCCGTAGAGAAACAACACGAGCGGGACGAGTGACTCCCAGTAATACTCGTAGAGTTCCGGCCACACACCGTTCGTGGGCGGCCCAAAGATTGCGTTCGGATGTGGCGTTGTGAGGATTAAATCTACAACGGCATCAGCAGTCTGCGAGATGACCTCTTCGATTGGTTCGAACAGAATCTCCAGAACAGATTGAATAGCATCGATGATGATGTCCCCGACACCATCAAGCATCCCTGCCTGTGTTACCGACCCTCCGCTACCAGCCGCGATTGGCAGTCCAAGCGGAACAGCTGGACGTCGCTTCTCAGCTGTCATCGACCATCTCAACTGAAACCTCATCGCACAGCCATTCACCAGAAGGGAAGTAGTCAACAGCTTCACCGCCATTGGCCAATCTAATTTTCTGTCTAACTTCCTCTTGGGAGGCGATACCAACTCGAATGTCCATGGTCTGTTCAAACCCCTCACAATCGGAAGGACTAGAGAAAACCAGGGGCCTACTTGGATCGACAAATATCTCTTGATCTTCCGGGCCAATCGGAGAGATATCGTCCCGCTCTGGGTGGAAAAAGAACGGCTTCCCGATCTCATCTTCCAGTTCCCCATTGGCTGTAGCGTGTGGCGCGTCAGAATAGGCGATATCGTACACCCAGGTCGGCCCAGTCCCGACGTTCATGACCGTGACGGCAAGCCCGATGAATTGATGAGGTAGCTCCCCCTTACGAATCTGCTCAACATCTACGATCCTGATATCCGGTTCGAGCAGTACTTTCTCTCGGTAGGTTCGGCCTTCGCCAACACCAACCAGCTCGTACACACCCGGATCGTAGTGGAGATATTCTGACCGCCAAACACGGATTCTAACGAGCTCGAATCGAACTTGCGTGACACCAGTCTGGACAGGTTTCGTCGCGAAGTGTTGTCCATCCGGATCGACGAGCGTGAGCCGTTCGATATCATGTCGATCGGGTAGCGTCACGATGAGGTTTCGACTATCGGCCTCAATCGCCTTCGCGAACGTCGGCGTCTTCGTGGACGGACGCGACCGTCTCGGACCAGCCCGATCACTACAGCCTGCGAGCGCGGCGAGTGAGGCAGTCCCCGACGCGAGGACCTGCCGCCGAGTGAGGCGACGAGTCATCCCAGCCTCCAGGGCGGCCAGATCGGAATTCCCGTGATGCGATCGACGAGAAACGCGGCCAGCAACACCAGCCCGATCGGCACGCCGATCTGGAACACAGCGTTCACGATATCGAGCGCGCTTTGACTCGCGAACACTGCATTCGACGCACTGGTGTACCCAGGTGTCTGCTCCCACCAGGGCGCGGGCTCATAGCGCGCGCGAATGAGGCCATTGCCGACCGGGACTTTCCGGACGACCACGCCATCCGAGTCAGTCTTCACGGGCGTGTCGCCGATCCGGAGTTCGCCCACTCCAGCAGACGTGTCGATCGGCTCCCCGCTTGTGGCTTCTCGAAGCGAGAGTTCGACGACGGCCATTCCATCGTCGATCGACCGGACAGTCAGGTCGAGGTCGGTTTCGATTAGCGGGACATCCCTGAGTTTGGCCTCTGAAAGCGAGATGTCACTTCCCCGCACGAGTCCCTCTATCGTGCCGTTCAACTCGCCGCCAGGAAGGTCCTCGATCTGAGTGACGAGTTCAGAGCTAGCAGTATATGATCGGTTAGCGACGTCGAGATTGATGGTCGGTCCCAACTTTGGTGCGTCCATTCGCCGACCGCTGCTATCGAGTATCCTGATCGAACCCGATCGAGAGATCGGCCCCCCTCTAATCGGGTAGGCATGCACTTGCAGTGGATGGGCCGGTGAGTGGATTTCGCGCGTTCGATCCGCAGAGATGATCGAAAGGGAGTCCCAGCTCACATCCCGGGCACTGTAGAAGCGCCAACTCCCTCTGACGGTGCCGGCAGGTGTCTCGAAGCCGAGCCACGGCTCGTTCACGCGGAGTTTGAGCCCGTATTCGCCAGTCGGATACTGCGTTCGGAGACCGACTACAGAGGGTCGATATTCATGGACCTCACGGCTATCCGAGACGGTGTGGGTCGCTCGAATCGACCGGGTTTCGTTATGCCAGCGCTCGCACGTCCCATTCGCAGCCCGACCGAGACACTCACTTTTCGTCCGATTGACGGTCACGACGATGTCTGCGGCGATCGTCAGGTTGTGCTCTCGACCTGGATAGTCCGCGAGGTCATCGTATCCCAGGGCAGTCGTCTGAGAGCCGCGCGTCGAGTTTTCACGTTCGCCATCGACATAGAGACGTAGGTCGCGAATCCGATGAGACTCCAGCCGCGAGCGGTGGGTGACGTTCCCAGACTGCCGGTCGTTGAGGAGTTGCACGCGGTAATCGACGAGTGCCAGCACCGATCCCGTGGGCCCGACGTACAGTGGCCGCTGTGACGGTCTGAGATGGGTAGACGTCGAGGGTTGGATCGCGAAGATCGAGACGAAGGCGTCTCTGATGACCGTGGCCCGCGATCGCTTCACGCCCGCCGGACCGATAGACACCGACCGGTTGGTTTCGGGAATCTCCTGGAGATCGCCAAAATTCCAGTCCTCGACTGCTTCGGGTGGCTCATCCAGCGGGATATCCGTCCCGTTCGCGATTACTTCCAGCGGCGTTCTGCGCTCACCCGTTCGATTGTAGTAGGTGGATTCGTTGACGAAGCGGTCGTCATCACCGGACCACAGCAGCGGAAAGAGCGATTCGTTCACGCCGTGATCAGTCTCGTCGGGTGGGTTGCCTCGAACGCCGGGCGCGAACGCCGTCGCCGTCATCGTGGCGACGAACACCGTGACCAGACAGAGTCGGCTCAGAAGCCGCAACTGCTGCCTCCGGCGACCACGTTGTTCAGCAAGAACGTGATGATCGTCGTCCCCAGCGGTGCGACGATCACGCCCCAGATGATCCCCTGGTTTCTGATCTCTTTGAGTTCTTTTTTGAGGTCGGCTCGGCGAACGGTCGGAATCGCGACGATCGCACCAAGAGCGATGACGCCGCCGATGAGTGGCCCACCGAACTGGATGAGCGTGAAGAGGTTCCCGATCGTCGTCGCCATATCCGAGTCACAGAACGCTTCACCAGCACTCTGTGCCAGTGCAGGTTCGACGGCGAGCGTTCCGAGGATCGCGAGGCCCCACGACGCGTGCAAGAGCGCGGGCAATCGTCCGAGAGCGGTTTTCGACAGTGCAACAGCCGACTGCAGAGATGTATCTCTATACATGGTTGTTACTACGTCGCTCGGTCAGCACCCCACCCCGGGCAGGACGCGACTGCGAGCGGTCCGCAATCGGTCCGCTCACAATCGGCTGTATTAACTATTTCTATATTCTTCAAATTGAAAATTAAACATACATAATTATTACTGATAAGAAGCTCATACAGTAAATTTGGCTGCTGTATATAGAATACGTGCGTTGTCTATAGATATGGGCCGTGTTTAGTCGTCCAGGAGTGACCGCACAATCTCCAGTTCTTCGTCTTCAGAGACCGCCTCGGACTCCATGCAGGCGTGGATAATCTTGTGTGCGAGTTCGGGATCGTCCGTTACTGAGCCACGGTGTCCGACGCGGTCTTCGAGGGACTCGATGCGCTCTAGAATCTCTGTGAGCGTCGCCGAGTGATCGGGCTGTGAGTCGCGGGAGGAAACTTCTGCTTCGAGCGCTGCGACCTGTTCTGTGAGGTCCTCGAGCGCCGACAACTCTTCGACGGCGTCTTCGAGCGTAGCGACACGTTCGGCGAGCGCCTCGTCATGGTGTCCAGCCGCCGTCTCATCAGATGTGTTCGATGCCGGCTCATCCGATATCGACGGTTTCTCTGGCGAACGCATCGACTCGTCGTCGAAGATCTGATCGACGAACGCTGCCCGATCAGCCCAGTCGAAGCCCTCGATATCGTTGACACGAGCGCTGACCGTCGGAGCTGACACACCCAATTGCTCGGCGATCTCACGCTGTGAGGCTGTTGGTGCCTCGGCGATCGCCGCTAGCGTCTCTTGCTGTGTATCGTTGAGTTCAGTCAGCGATGGGGGATCCTTGTTTGATGTCTCGTTGCCGACGTCCGTTTCCGCATCGGACAATACACCATTGCTATCAGCTGCTATCTCGTCTTGACTCATGTCGGAATCTACTGTAGTTTCGGCAGGATCGCCGTACTCGTCGAGAACACGCTCGACGAGGTCAGCCGTTGCACTGGGAACTTCCGCGGCGATCTCCCCAAACGAAGCGTCCGGGTTGTCCGCGGCGACATCCAGTATCTGCTTGTGTCGCATCGACTTCGGAAGCGTCGGTCCATCTCCTGTGCGGCTCATAAATCACCTCGCCTGAGTTTCTGAACTGCTGGCACGTACTCCATGGATTTGTGTTACATGACTTGTATTTTTCGACTGTTGTAAATTTCTGTAATAGCTGATTTTACACTAACGTGAAGATACTGCCAAGCCAGTTGGTAGCCACGACTTCTGTCGTGTGAGCGGCTGGCCAGTCAGGATCGATCAATAGCTTGATTGGTGGCCGAGCGAAATCCCGGATAATGCGACCCCAACGGGAGTACTGGTTGCTGGCGGCGCTCGTCAGTGCACTCGTCGGACTTGCAATTCTGGCGGCGACGCCTGTGTATCTCGTTGGCGTGGTCGCGCTCGTAGCGGTCGGCATCGGTAAGCAGTATCGCTTTGTGCAAACGGCTCGCACCGTGCAGGCGACGACGACGATCACACAGTCGCTCGGACGACCGCGAATTAGCGTCGGAGACGATGTCGAGTTGGAACTCTCGGTGGAACTTTCCGAGCCGGCGCCGGCCACACTCGCGATCTCTCCGGACCTCCCGGTCGGTCTCGGAGCGACGACGCCGACGATAACAATCGATCCCGGTGACACTGAAGCCTCAGAGCGAGTCAGCCTCTCACCCCATGTCGCTGGCGCGTTCACCGTCAAGAAGGCTGCAGTGACGATCACGACTGACTCGTTTGCCGAAACGCTCAGGATGGGCAATACCTCGGAGCTAATCGCCGAACCACGCTCACCGAGACAGCTTCACGTCGGCGCTGGCGGCGACGAGATTGCAGCTGCGTACGGTGACCACAGCGCTGAACGGGGTGGCAGCGGTCTCGACCCGGCTGAACTCCGAAAGTACGTTCCTGGCGACCCGGCGGCGCGGATCGACTGGAAGGCCACGGCGCGCCTCGGCGAGACGTACGTTCGAGAGTTCGAAGCACAGACCGATCGAGCAACCGTGCTCGTGAGTGATTGCCGTGGCCCGCTCGCTGCGGGGGAGTCCGGCCACCGGAAGATCGATTACTTACGCGACGTCTTGCTGGCAGTGACAGCCGTCAGCGAGCGCCTCGACGACCCGCTTGGGTTGCTCACGGTCGACGAATCGGGTATTGCCCAGCGTGTCGACCCGACTCGCTCGAACACGCAGTACAACACTATCCGGACCCATCTCCGCGAGATCGAGCCGACAGGACTCCTCGGAAGAGACGACCCCGAGACACAGACCGTCGCCCAGACGACGCGTGCTGCCAGTCTCCTCCGAGGGGATGATACGGCGTTCGGACAGACGCTTCGCCCATACGTCGCATCGGTTCGCTCACACGTCGAGCGCGTCCGCTCGGAGCCACTGTTCGATGCGATCAACCGAACGAGCGATAGTGAGGAACAACGGCTGTTCGTCATCGCGACCGACGACAGCAATCGAGCGGAACTCAGAGAGGCAGTCAAATTGGCGGCGCGACGCGGCAATCAAGTACTGGTCTTTCTGACGCCGAGCCCGCTCTTTGAGACCTATGCACTCGCCGATTTAGAGGGGACTTACGAATCGTATCTGTCCTTCGAACAGTTCCGAAAAGAACTCGATCGAGCACCGCGCACGCGAGCGTTCGAAGTCGGGCCGGGCGATCGTATCGAGAACGTCCTCGCTGCTGGGCGCCGTCGACGGAGGGTCGCCCGTGAGTAACGCCGTTGTCGACGGCCGGTTCCTGAGGGTGCTCCGAACGCCTGCGACCTTGCTCGCTCTCGTCGGCTGGCTCGTGACCGGGGCGGCCCTCGTACTGTTCGATCCGGTGTTCGGTATCGTGACGCTGCTGGTCGCGCTCCCACTGTGGATTGGCGGGCTGCGGTCGGGTGCGTTCGCGCTGACCCAGGTCGGCGTCGCGACGATCGCTGCGAGCGGACCGCCCGTCACGATCGCCATTCTGGAGGCCGGCCCTATCGTCCTCGCGATAGCGCTGCTTGCCGAAGCCGACCTGACCCTTCGGGCGAGTGTCATCGCGCTCGCAATCGGTGGTGGTCTGTTGGGCGTCGTCATCGCCGCGTTGGCCGTGTGGGCGTCGGTGACCGCCGCAGGCATCGCTCTCGTGATCACAGCCGCGTTAACGAGTTACCTCGTTCATCGATATGAGCTTCTCACACTCGGACTGGTAGCATGAGTACGAATACACGCGACACTGAGGCAGAGACGGTATCGGCCGACGACGCGGGCGTTCGAGCAGCCGAGCTCGAAGTCCTCCGCACGGAGAACCAACGCCTGCGCGCGCAGTTTCAGCAGGCCAAACAGACCAGGTATCGACGCACGATTCTCGCGTTCGCAGCCATCGGGCTCATCGCGTTGGCCGGTGGACTCTTGTTTCCGGACGTCCGCGTGCTGCTCGTCACGCTCGGTGGGACGGGTCTGTTCGGCGCGATTCTGACGTATTTCCTCACGCCCGAACAGTTTCACGCCGCAACGGTCAGCGAGCGTCTCTACGAGAGCGCTGCGTCCAACGCCGAAAGCGTCATCGACGAACTGGGGCTGCAAGACCACCGCGTGTACGTTCCAGCTGGTGCAGACGGCAGCCGGTTGTACGTCCCCTCACACCGCGAGTTTTCGATTCCCGATACAGACGCGCTGCGTTCGCTATTTGTCGTCACTGATGATGACCGCGAGCGTGGGGCTGCCTTCCGACCGCTTGGTGCCGGGTTGTACGAGGACTTCGAGACGGCACGCACTCCTGCCGATGACCTGTCGACGGTTGCCGCACAACTATCGGATGGAATCGTCGAACAGTTCGAACTCGCCAGGGGTGTCGATGGCACGGTCGACGCCACTGCGGGGGAGGCCCGTTTCGAAATCTCGGGTAGTACCTGTGGCCCGATCGATCGCTTCGACCATCCGGTCGTCTCGCTACTGGCGAGTGGCCTCGCGATTCACCTCGACAAACCAGTCACCGTCGAGTACCCCACCGAAACGACCGACCCAACGATTCGGTGTGTGTGGGAAACTGACAGAGAGTGACCCAGCCTCGCTGTCGAAGGCGACGACTCACATAAAATCGGAGCCCGTTCAGTTGGTGGCCGTTCGTAGTGGAATTGGAGCCACAGCCACACCGTCATTGCGACAGCACTGAGGCGGAACTCGAACAGGACTGTTCCGGTCAGCTCCAGCGCCAAAGAATGAGAGACGATGCCGCTACTCTCTCCGTACGGGGAGAGAGACAGCAGTGGATACGCCAGATACGTTAGATACTCGAAGTCGACTCTGAGACTACCCGTCCGACCCACATCAGGCATCTGTGAGCGCGTCGATCACTCCTCGAGTTCGTATCGACAGAACTCCTCAGCACTACAGTCAGGACACTCTGTCGTCTCCGAGTTGACCTTTGCACCACAGTGTCGGCACTCGATGATCACCGTATGGCCCTCACCGAAGAGCACTCGCGAGAGTCGGGATCCTATCCGCACCGTCAAACCATCTACAATCGACTGGTTGTTAACAATTATGCCCCGTGATGGAGCCCACCTCTCAACGGCTCAACCCCACGACGGCCGATGTCGACACCTTCTACTTACTCCCCAAAAGAAAGGCCAGTAGTGGCGACGAGACGCAGGCAGCAGTACGTAACGGGCGTCATCGCGTGGTGTCTGAGCGCGACGCTCGCACTCGTGTTGCTAGACTCGCTGTCGTACGAGCTGTATTTCGTCGTGAGTCTGATCGGCTTGCTAGTCGTGACTGAATTGACGGCACCGTTCAACCTGACGCCACGCTGGCGCCGCCGCCTCAAGTGGTTCATCCTCCTTGGCTTGCTCGGATTTGCCTACGTCGTTATCAGGCGGATTCTCGCCATTCTACCGGAGGGTGTACTGTGATCGATCCTCGTTCGTGGTCGGTACCACAGCTCGTCTGTGCGGGCCTCGGTCTCACGATCGTCGCGGCGTTGGTATTCGCTGCGACGACCTCGGCGACGGCTTTCGGTGCGTACAACTACGGATGGGACGGCTCGGCAGATCTCCGCGAGGTCGCTGCGGAAGAAGAACGCGATGTCGAAATTCTGCAGGATACGTCCGCATACGAGCAGTTGTCCGGGAACGACACGATCGCGGTGATACTCGGGCCAGACGAGACATACGATGCCGACAGTGCGAGCCGAATTCGATCGTACGTTCGTCGAGGTGGTACCGTCCTCATCGCAACAGACTTTGGAGCGGCCGGTAACGACCTCCTCGCGAGTCTCAACGCGACTGTGCGTGTTGACGGCGGACTCGTCCGCGACGAACGTAACCATGGTGCCTCACCTGCCTTCCCGATTGCGACGAATGTTTCAATTGGGTCGGGTCAAGTGTCGAGGCTGGCCCTGAACTATCCCTCGGCGTTGACGGGGACCCAATCAGAGACCGTGAGCGTGCTGGCCCAGACATCGGCGTATGCCTATATCGATCGGAATAGAAATGACGAACTCGACGAGAGCGAGCAGTTACAGGCCTATCCGGTCATGGCCCGGGAACCAGTCGGCAATGGTAGCGTCATCGCCGTCAGCGATCCGAGTCTATTTATCAATACGATGCTCGATCGAGAAGACAATCGAGCCGCTGCGACAGCTTTGTTTGACTCCTCAGAGCGCGTCTGGTTTGATTATACCCATACCGGTGGCATCCCACCACTCAGACAGATCGTGTTGCTCATCCGATCGTCACAGCTTGCCGGCTTCGCCTTCGGAGTGAGTGCTATCGGTATAACGGCCGCCATGATCTATACTGGCCCGCGACTACTCACGCGACTCCAACGCCGATATCGCCGCGAGTCAGTCGCTACACCTGGTCTGAGTGAGCAAGAGATCGTTGAGGTAGTCGCCGAAGCACATCCGGAATGGGACCGCGAGCGGGTTCGTCGAATCGCCGAGCGCCTGGCGACCCAAGACACCACAAACGACTGATCGAGTCAGTCGTCGGCCGGTACTGTCTGCTCGTCGCTGCGGACGAACTGACCGACAGTCTGGGCGAGGTTCGAAACGGATTCTGTAGCCACCATCGTGGGGGCGAACTGAGCGCGCTCGTACAGCGTCGTCGCTTCTTCGAGGAGCTCCGCCTGATCGCTCGGTAACGAGTCGACGACATCGTGATATCGCTCCCAGTGGGTCTGCTCGGGCCCTGCGTGAATCGAGAGGGACTGCAAGACAGTCTCATAGAGCGTGATCGCCGCGTCGTCGCTCTCGCCAGCGTCGAGTTGCTGTTCGACACTCGACAGCGTATCCGTAAGATCTGGTTCGGGCGTCTCCTGTGGGGCCTCAACGACAGCGTCTGCTGCGGTCTCGTCTGCCTCAGTGGTGGGGCGGCGGCGATACCAGCCGACCAGCACGGCCAGAGCGAGCAAGATACCGATCCCACCGGCCAGCGTTACTATGGAGAGTCCGAATGGTGATTGTGACCCCTCTGGTCCAGCGCCAGCCTGACTAAGCATGGCCGTTGTGTTCGCTTGCGCGCTTTCCAGGTTCGATCCCGAGCCGTCATAGCGAACGCTGAGCGAGACCGATTCGTTCACCGGAACGTCTGCAGACCCAAGTGTCGTCACAAACATCCCCGTCTGGTTCGTCTGCAGCGTCTCGATTGTCGTTCCATCGACTGCTAGTACTATCTGCTGGCCGCCGACACCGATGCCATCGATCGATTCGAGCGTCCCATTGACGGTGATCGTTTCCCCGTTTTCCACGTGAAGTGAGAGGGTCGTGTCCGTCGATTCGACGGTGACAGTCCGCGTCACGGGGTCGGCTTGTACGGCTCGACCCTCCCAAGGCAGGCGGACAGTTACCGGATGAGTTCCTGCGTCGATGGCGGCCGGTAGCGACGGGCCGAACGTTGCCGTCCCATTGCTATTTGTCCAAGCGCTGTCGGAGAGACTCGATGCGAGTGTCAGGTTCACCCGGCTATCCGGGACGGGGCGCCCGTCGACCGTGAGCTGGGCCTCTACCGCAAGGGGCTCGGAAAACCCGACACTGGCTGGTGCACCTGTCACTGAAAGCGTCGCCTCGACAGGGTCGATAACTGTCGTGACCGTCGCCGATGACGTTTGATAGATCGACGTCGAAGACGGACGAAGTGCAACAGTCAGATTCTGTGGTCCGGTTTCGAGCGCGACTGGCCGGTGCTCGATAGTAAACGTCCCGTTCTCGTCAGTCCTAACGCGGATATCATCACCTGGCACGGATACCACGATCATGGCGTCAGCGACGGCTGACCCGTTCGCGGTGACGGCTCGCCCTTCGACCACCAGCGGATCCTCGAAGGAGGCTCGCTCACTCACACGCTCGATCTCGATCGACGTCTCGACCAGCGTCTGATTGAGGACTTCGTCAGTCGTCTCGGTGACGTTTCGGGTGGCGTCGTCGATTGCCTGTGTCGCTGGATCGAACGACTCGCCGGTCTGATTTTCGAGTTGTGCATAGTTGTCTTGCAACTCCGCGCTGGTCTCGTTGAGCGTTGATTCGAGCCGGGCTATTTTCCGAGCCAGTTCTCTGGCCCGTTCGAGATCGCCGTTTTCGATCGCCTGCTGGTATTGGTCGTAGGTCTCCTGGTACGTCTGACTCTTCTCAGAATAGTTCTGTTGGGCCTGACGCGTCTGCTCGTAGGTATTGGCCGTCTCGCTGTTGGCGCTGGTCTCGCCCTGGACATCGATGTATCGACTGAGATCACTCTCGAAATCGTCGCCTAGCAGAGATCGTGCCGTCTGGTAGTCGCCCTGGCTGATTTCGACCGCGCCGCCACCGAGGCGGTCTGCCATCGACCCAGAGAGCCAATCGGCGATCGCTTCTTGGTTTCCGTCTTCACCGACGTCGTCTGGATCTTTCTGTTGTGTCGTCTCGTTTTGATTCTCGGTCTCGTTCTGTGCGGCGATCTGGCGGATGGAATTGTGATCCCATGGTGAATCAGTCAGATCAGTACTCCTTTCAGGCGGCGCTGACGCCGCCAGAGCACCCGATACTGGTATCGTACTCCCGAGGACAAGGAGGGCACACAGGACGGCCGACAGGAGACGAAGACGCGTCACTGCGTCTAGGTATTCGTCTCTGGCTTGTTTCTCTTTCGGAAGTGGTGGGCACTGGATAGGCCACCGAGACCAAACGTATTATTACGTGCTGGCCGTGCTCTTGAATTGATGAGCGAGCCCGAAGAGGTCTACGACGCCCTGCAGGACGAAATCGGGACGGTACTGGTCGGCAATGAAGACCTCATCGAACATCTGACCGTTGCACTTCTCACGCGCGGCCACGTCTTACTGGAGGGCGTCCCCGGCGTCGCGAAGACGACGGTTGCGAACCTCTTCGCCGAGACGACCGGCTTGGCGTACAATCGCATCCAGATGACGCCGGATATTCTCCCGGCAGACATCACCGGGACGCAGATCTACCGCGATAATATTGGCGAATTCGAACTCCAGCGTGGGCCCGTCTTTGGGAACGTCGTCGTCGCCGACGAAATCAACCGCGCGACCCCCAAGGCTCAGTCGGCCTTACTCGAGGCCATGCAAGAGGGCCACGTCACGATCGACGGCCAGACGCTGTCGCTGCCGGATCCGTTCATGGTCGTCGCGACGCAGAACCCGATCGAGATGGAGGGGACGTTCGAACTTCCGGAAGCCCAGCGCGACCGCTTCCAGTTCAAACTCGTCGTTGACGTCCCACAACGAGAGCACGAGCGAGAGTTACTCGACCGGTTCGATAGCGATCCCACACTCGATGCGAATGCGGTGTCACAGGTCGTAACGACTGAGCAACTACTCGAACTCCGTGAACAGATCGCGGAGTACTATGTCGATGACGCCGTCAAGGAGTATATTCTCTCACTGGTCGAAGAGACCCGGACATCTCCCGATATCGAGGTCGGTGGTTCACCGCGTGCGTCACTAACGCTGTTGAACGCCGGCAAGGCACGCGCGGCGATCCACGGCCGAGAGTACGTCATTCCTGACGACATCAAAACACTCGCCAAACCGGTGTTTCGCCACCGTCTCGTGTTGAGCACTGATGCCGAACTCACAGATCAGACGCCCGATGCCGTGATCGACTCGATTCTCCAATCCGTTCCGACACCACAAGGAGAACTCCAGAACCTCTCTGGGCCGACGGCCGCTATCGGTGACGGGGGCGAGAGCGAAACCAACCAGTGATATCGATCACTTTGGTTCAGGATCGTGGGTTTTTGGCTCGCTGTAGCGCATCACGAGTCGGACGTCTTCAGCGAGCGCGACGTCAACGAGATTGCTAACCTGAACCCACGCGACGACTCGCGTCCCATAGCTGGAGACGATGTTTTCGAGAAGTGACTCGGGAGCGTTGCCCTTTTCTTCGAGTTCGATGTGAACTTTGACCGTTCCATCAGTATACGGAATGTCGTGATTCTCCGCGAACTGTGTTCTGTCGTCCGCTTGGACGAGGTCTTCTAGCACGGACGCAAGTGGGCTGGGATCCGGTAATCTATCGATCATCTGTTGGCCTGTGTGGGCCTGTGAAACCGTCGTAACTGCGTGTTCGCTGACCTGGGGTGTCGAGGTCTCAGTCGGCGTCGGTGTCGCGGTATCTGCAGTGGAGGGCTGTTCTTTCTGTCCGTGTGAAGGGCCGCCGAGACAGCCGGCGAAAAGCAGCGACGTGAGGGCCGCGATGAATCGGCGACGTGAACGATCGGGGGCCATATTCGTTCCGAAATTAGTCACCAGAACTCAAAAAGCCTTGTCGAAGGTGAAAATAGTATTGTGCCTACAGAGAGCGTCAAAGACAGGAAAACCGCAGCTCCGTAATTAACGGAGATTATGGAATTGTCTTGAGAACGTACACGTTTCCAGCGTCAGTGCCGAAGTAGACCTCATCATCACGAACGACGGGCGAAGAGCGAATCTCTTCACCGAGGTCTTTACTGGCGACGACCGTGCCTGTCGTTCGATCCATTACGTAGATCGACCCATCGATCGAGCCCGCGACCACGCGGTCACCGACGACAGTGGGATTCGCGGCGATGGCACCGCCAGTCTGCGTACTCCAGAGTTCTGTACCACCATCGGCGTCGTTGAGCGCGTGGAGAGTGCCGTCGTCGGCACCGACATAGACCACGCCCTGGTAGACCTCAGGATTCGCTCCTGCAGTCCCGCTAAAGTTATTCTGCTCCCACTGAATAGTGCCGTCGTTCGGGTTGAGTTTGTACACGCTCTGGCCAGCGACGTACAGAGAGCCGTTGACGTAGTTGGGAGAGCTAGCAAGGAAGTTCGTGCCCTCGTTGACGTTCCAGGCTTCAGAGCCGTCGGGATTCAGGGCGACCAGATCGTTATTGTTCGTCGTCACGAAGATGAGATTACTCCCGGCCGCGAGTCTCGTGTAGACGGACCCACCGACATCAGTCGACCACTTCGGCGTGACCGACCCGCTAGCGCCGGCGAGGTCGACCGCGTGGACAAATCCATCGTTCGACCCGAAGTAGACGGTGCCGTCCATCACGACTGGCGTCGAGGTAATGGCGCTACCCGCATCGACGACGAACTGCTGGCTTCCATCGGCGGCGTCGAGTCCATAGAACATGCCACCGCCGGATCCGATCAGGACCATCCCATCGTGGAGGATGGGCGAGGAGTCTGACAGCGCACCGTCGCGACTAACACTCCATTTCTGGTCGCCGGAGTTGCGCCATCGTGCTTCGATGACGTCGTCGAGCCCGCCGAGATAGGCGAATTCGTTATCGAGTGCGGGCGTCGAGAATTGGAGGCGGTTCGAGCGAGCGACACTCCACTTCTGGGCAAGTTCAGAGCCAGCAGCGATCTCGACTGTGAGATCGTAGACATCGCTCATGCCGATGATCTCGTTCGCGTTGTCGTTGACAAAGTCCGAGATATCGGTTTCTGGGTCGTCGAGATCACCACTCTCGGTGGTGGTGAAATTCTCCTCGACGTTCATACCTTCAACGTTCAGTTGGAGCTGTTCAGTCCCTTGGACGGCCACTGCCATGTCGTATTCACCACCGTCGAGGCCGGAGATCGATGCCTCGTAGACATCGTTCGTGGTGTCGACCTCGGTCATCGTCGTGCTAGCTCCGGTCGAGCTGTCATCACTCATTGCGGCGAACATGACCCTATCGATACTCTCGCTCCCGTCGATCGTATCGAGATCAGCCTGCACTGTGAGCGTCTGATCAGTAGTGATCGTGCTCGGGGCGCTAGTGACCGTCACGTCGTAGGCTTCCAGAACGACAGGGAAGACGGCTTTTGCATCGCCGTTCTCCATGACACTGACGACGTACGAGCCTGGGTCATACCCGGTCGTATCGAACGTCTCGACTGCATCGCCCATGAGGACGGAACTCGTTGCGACAGTGTTGAGTTCGCGATCCATCAATTCGAGCTGATACTCCGATGTCGGGTTCGCATCGACGTTGACAGTGATCGTCTCGCCGGGCTGGAGCCGACCGATTCCCGTGATAGTGTCTTGGATCTCACCGATATCTGGATCGTCGACGATGACTGTTCGATCGGGGACGTCTACGCTGTTGTCGACGCTGAGCGAATACGTCCCCTCAGTCTGTTGTGCAGCGGCGTACACGTCGAGATATCCGCCTCCGATCTTGGTATTCGGTGGACCCGAGACGTCGGGATCAGGAATCCCCGTCCCGGTCTCGATCATCGACGTTTTGATATCTTCGAGTGTCACTCCTTCTAATTCTGCCATGAGGGCGACCCCACCACCGACGTGGGGTGCAGCCGCCGAGGTGCCATTAAAGCCGAAGGTGTCCTCGACTGGTCCTCGCTGGAGAGTCGAGACGTGTGACGGTCCGGCCAACTGTACACCTTGGCGTCCGTACTGTGTCGGGCCCTGTGAGGAATACCCCTTCAGATCGCCTTTGTTCTGCTCGAAGGCGAGCCCAGTCGTTTCTAAGTCGACCGCCTGAACCGCAGCAATCGAAAGGGTATCGTCGTCGCGGCTCGTCGCTGGAACTCCAATACATCGGTCATTGGAATACAGCGGTTCTTCACTCGACGTGTTGAACAGATAGTCTACCTGAAGGTCACCCCATGTCCAGACGTCGAAGTGATTGTCGCCGCTCGCGCCGTCACTCTCGATCTCGATGTAGACGTAATCGTCTCCGCTATCGAAGTGTTGGGCCTGGGGGACCAACTCCTCGAACGGCGCTGCCGTGAGAGACGTGTCAACTGGCGTCGAGTCGTTTTCGTTGGCGTAGAGCTTGACTTCGTAGCGTTCGTTATCGTCTTCCCAGGGTTCGTCCCAATGAATCGCAAGCCAGCCCACAGCCGCATCGGCTGCCATTCCGTCGAGGTCGCTATCGGAGAGCGGCGTCCCAATCGGCAATCGCTCAGGTGTGGACAGCCGCGAGTCGAACTCCATGATCCCGTTCCCGGACGTGTCGGTGAATTCACCGTTCCAAGTCGTCCCGGACAACTGCGGGACTGGGACGGCCTGATCGTTTGCGTCATCCCATTGCCAGGCGTTTTTCACACCGGACTCGTTGCCGGCCGATGTCGTGAACAGACGATTTTCATCGGTGAATGCTTCGATGCGTTGGCTATAGGAATCGCGGCCGTCAATACGGGTGGGATAATACCCGACCGACATCGTCGCGACGTCGACTTCCGGGAAATCGTTTTCGAGCGTATTCATCGTCGTGAAGATGTCCTGCCCGAATACGGTCCCGAGAACCAGATCTGCGTCCGGGGCCATGTCGGCAACAACCTCTGCACAGGCATCGCCGTGAGCGCCTGGGGACTCGAAGTATCCGCTTGGCCCAATCGTCCCGACGACCTGCTCAGCGTATTTTTCGTTGTTGACGTCGAACTCACTATCTAACACGGCGATAGTCGCATTCTCGCCGGTGATACCCTCTGCGTGCAACTCGTCGGCTCGTGTAATTCCGACACCCTCTGAGATGAACTCCCCAGCGACATCGTGTTCTTTCGGGCCGATATGTTCTCCCACGAGGAGAACAGCATCACTCTCGGAGACACTAGTCACTCCTGCTGCAGGAATATCAGCAAGAATTGTATCTCCGTAGCTAGCGGTGACCGATCCACCGGCGTCTTTGACCGCGGTGATCGCGTCCTCAAGCCGATCTTTTTTTGTCGTTACCTCTACCTCCAAAACATCGTCTGGGCCGGCAGCGACGTTGTCCCAACTCCCGTCCGTTGCGACTTGATGGCGGAGAGATGATCGCAGTGCTGAAAGGTCGTCATTTGCCATGCATCGAAACGTTACGTGGAAAATATAAATAACCTTGGGGGAAGACCTCGAGTGGACGATTACTATTTAAAAAATCTCCTGTGAAATATGGGAGCAGGCGCAATACAATCGTTTCAGGTGGAGTCTAGCAGCAAAGCACGGTATGAGAGATGCCAGATTGATACAAAGACCGGGAGTAGTCGGGTGGACTGACAGTATCCGCGTCTTCAAGAATTCAGATGAAACCGCTAGAAAGGACTGCTTGCTTTTCAGTCAGCCATGGCGTCGGTAGGCGACGATTACTACTGCGACAATACCAGCCAGAATACCGAATCCAGGGCCACTACCAGACGATTGTGGACGTTCCGTCGAGTTCTGTGGCTGTATCGGGCCGTCATCTGTTGACGAGATACTACGCGTTGAACTCGTCGAGGCCGGGTCCGTTGTTGCAGGTGTTGTGCTACCACCGCTAGTCGTTCGGTGCCCGGTCGTCGGTGGGTCCGAAGTGACCGTTGTTCCTGGCGTCGGCGTCACCGTCGTTACCGGCGTTGGTTCCGGTGTCGGCGTGGTTGTCGGGTCTGGTGTCGGGTCCGGTGTTGGTTCCGGTGTCGGGTCCGGTGTTGGTTCTGGTGTCGGGTCTGGTGTTGGTTCCGGTGTCGGCGTGGCTGTCGGGTCTGGCGTAGGTTCTGGTGTTGGGTCTGGTGTCGGCGTTGTCGTCGTAGTTGTGGTCGGTTGCGTGACAGTGATGGTTTTTCCATCAGCAATGCCGATGAACTCGTTTCGGCCTTCGATTTGTTCGGATCCCCTGGCACCGACGTGTAACGTGTATTGCCCGACCGACAGATCAGTAATCGACCCGGCGTAGCTGTTCGGGCCGGTCTGGTCTAGCGTTGTCCGATATCGCTCACCGTTCCCCCAGACAACTGCTTCGACTGTACTGAGCCCTCCTGTGTTACCATTGAGCGTTGCACGTACCTGAAACGGCTCGTCTGACTCGATTTCAGTCGGTGCGGTGACGTCGATGCTCATTTCCGAAACAACGACTGGTTGCACGTCCTTGGCGCCATCTTGTACTGGCGCAACGACGTAGGTGCCCGGATCAAGACCGGCAGTACTGAACGAAACCGTCGTCGACCCTTCGACCGTTTTGAACGCCTGTATATTCTTGTTGTTATCGTAGAGATTGATCTGATATCGTTCGTCGTTACCCGGCGAGACGCTCACGGTAATACTCCCACTATCAACTAGGCTGACGGATGAAACGCGGAAAGTCTCTCCTTCGACAGTGAACGTCTCTGAAGGAACGTCGATACTGTTCGAGGCCGAGATACTCCAGGAGTTCGTCCCGGTGCTTGGAGCCACGAAAAAGATCGCCGCGAGGATGACAATCGTTCCAACGATAGCGACACGGGTATCCATCACAGGGCAGTATTCTTGCCCCGTACAAGGTTCTTTTCCAATCGTTGTCTCTTTTCGGTAGCGCCACGGCAGCCCACGCTCGGTTCGACTCCCTCACATCCCTCGAAAGTGCTGAAACGTGGGATTTCGTCTCACATCTTCCACAAGTTGTTGATATTCTGAAAGACGACGATATCACCGCTTTGGGTCCCGACGAACGCGTTCCCCGCCGAAACTACGACCGGGGATCGAACTGTGTCCGCAAGCGTACAACCACCGATCCAGGAACCAGTTGCTCGCTCGAGTACGCCGACAGTTCCACTCGTGTCTGCAACGACAAGTCGATCGTTTACAACCGCTGGACTCGCACCGATGGCGTCTGTGAATTTGAACGTCCACTCGATAGCCCCACTGCTGCCATCGAGTGCGTAGACGGTGCCAGCTGTATCGCCTACGTACACTGTATCATTTCTCACGACTGGCGTCGAGCCAGCGCCGTCGTGATAATATGCTTCTGCCCATTGAAGATCTCCCGTCGAAGGGTCGATACTATCGACGGTGCTTCCGGCCACATACAGCGATCCGTTGACGTAGGTTGGAGAACTAGCGCCGAAAGCGACATCGTCAGTGCGACGCCAGGCTTCGGTCCCATCGGGATTCAGAGCGACGACATCGCCACCATTGGTGGTGACATATAGCCGTCCGCCACCACTGGCAAGCGTCGAATACACTGGACTGCCTACAGCCGTTGACCATTTGGTGGTGAGCGAACCCTGTTGGCCAGTATCGACCGCGTGAATCCGGCCATCGTTCGACCCGAAATAGACGGTTCCATCCAGTAGCGTTGGCGTCGAAGTCACTGCACTCTCGACGTCGACCGACCAGATTACGCTTCCATCTGCAGCGTCAAGCGCATAGAAGACGCCGCCGCCGGAACCGACGTAGACAGTCTCATCGACGAGCAATGGCGATGAATCTGAGAGTGATCCCTCCCGTTGGCGTATCCACTGCTGTGGGTGATTACTCGTATTCTCGAAAGCGCTGATAGCTGGGCCGAGCCCACCGACGCAAATCGTGTCGGTTGTAACTGCTGGTCGGGAATACTGCAAGCGATCAGCAGTCGAAATCGACCGCTCTTTGCTCAACGATTCGCCATTTTCCACGACGGTGAGTTGCTTCGTGTCGCTATACCCGACGGCTTCCGTATCACCGGTCGGTTCAGTGGTGAGGACGGCAACGGCGAGATTGTAGTTACCAGCCGGTTTCTGGATCGCTGTCCGATACGTATTCGCACCGACGGCCGTCAGTTCGAACCGTTCTTCATTATTAGTTCCTGGCGTCCACACCACAGCTTCGAGCGAATCAACCGACGGAGTGGGTTGCTCACTCGGCAACTCACTGATCGTTGCGGTCACCTCGAATTGCGTTAGTGTGCGATCAGGAGCCTGCACATCGACGTCATATCCAGAGACTACGACGGGGAAAAATGCCTTGAGGTCGCCGCTCCGAACGGCTGCAGCACCGTACGACCGCGGTGTGAGTGCGTCTTTATCACTCGTGGGGCCAGTGTCGAAGACGACGGTGGTGTCACCGCTCAGGTTACTCCGGAGTCGTCGAACAAACTCCTCGGGATCACGGAGTTGTATCGTATATGCCTCAGTGTTAGGCACCGTCACAGAGACCGTCAGCTCACCTCCAGGCTCGACCTTCCCGAGTCGGTTGAGTGTGAAGTCTTTTCCGTCGAGTGTTACGGTCCGCTCTGGTGTTTTAACGCTCGGTGAGACACTGATCGTGTATCCGTTGTCGGCCTGTTTCGCAGGCTCGTCATCAGCTTGGGGGTCGCGTTGGTCATCCGCAAGCGGATTCTCCCAGTCGGCCAGCCATGGCTTCGATAGTCCCTGTCGATCCATCTATTCACGCACCGCTGTTCATGTTCTCACGCTTTCACCGCTGGTATTTTGGTCTTCTGGCTCGCCGACACAGTTGACCGTCACCGAGGTCGAAATATTGAACACGGGGTGCCCGCAACGTGGTATCGAATGTCATCGGAGGCCCCCACGGGCGAATCCTCGTTGGCTGCGTGTGAGGCCGTTGGAAAAACCTACGAGCGGTCCGGATCGCGCCTCTCTCGGGGCGGGGAATCCGTCACTGCGCTTGCGGACGTCTCTCTATCGATCGATCCCGGGGAAGTCGTGGGTATTGCTGGCCCGAGCGGGAGCGGGAAGTCGACGTTGTTACACCTCCTGGCGGCGCTGGATACCCCCACTTCGGGCACGGTCTATATCGACGGCGAAGATACGGGTGAGTGGTCCGCAGGCCAGCGAACCCGACGGCGACTCACACAGGTTGGTCTCGTCTTCCAGCGGTTTCATCTTCTCTCGTCGTTATCTGCTCGCAGGAACGTCGCCCTCCCTCTCGTCGAACAGGGCGTGAGTCGAGCGGAGCGAAAGCGCCGAGCAGAACAGACGCTCGCGCAAGTCGGCCTCGAAGATCGACGTGGTCATCGCCCTGGGTCGCTCAGCGGAGGTGAACAGCAACGAGTTGCGATTGCGCGCGCGCTGGTAACCGACCCGCAGCTCATCGTGGCAGATGAACCGACCGGTGAGCTCGACACCGAGACCGGTGATACGGTTCTGGAACTCCTCACAGACACCGATGATGAGCAACGGGCCGTGATTATCGCGTCCCACGACGAGCGAACGCTCAGTTATACCGACCGCGTCATTCGGCTATTGGATGGTTCCCGGGTGGACGAATGAGGGGGCGTCGGATCCCAGGGATTGTTGGTCTGGGTTTCCGCCGGGTCTGGGGGCGGCTCACAGGTTCGACACCGGGGCGAACGTTTGTCAGCATCATCGGCGTCGCTGCGGCGATCGGTGTTTTAGTGACTGTGACTGGTCTGTCGCTGGGGCTGGCCGCGAGTGGAACGGTCGCGAGCGAGGGCGTCAACTACTGGATCGTACCCGATCAACAAAGTGTCGGAAGCACACCGCTAGCGTATGAGGGTGCGAGCCTCGGAAGCGTCCACCAGTCTGCTGCACAGATTCGCCAAGACGACCGTGTTGATTATGTCACACCAGTCGCGATACAGCCCATTCGTCTCGATCCGCCGAACGGTGACCGAACATACGTCCTCGCACTCGGGATCGTAGCCGATGAAAGCGATCGGACTGTCGCTGGCGTCGATACTGGTGCGTTGACCCCAGGCGATCCGTTTTACGCAGACGGAACGTACGCCGGTAACTGGACGGGAGACCTGGTCGCATCACCAGGCGTGAGCGAGCAACTTGACGTCGAGCCAGGGTCTCGCCTATCGGTCCCGAATCAAAACCGGTCGTTCACGTTACGTGCTGTCTCGGAAGGTACGGCCGATGTCAGTGCCGGGACGATCCCTGTGGTCGTCGTTCACCTCTCGGAACTGCAGGCTGTGACAAATACGACTGGCGGTGATCAAGCCGACCAGATACTGGTCGCGACGTCCGATGATAGCGTCCGCACACGTCTCGAGAACATCTATCCTCGAACGTCAGTCCAAACGCGATCAGGCTTCTCACAGTTGTCACCGCGCGTCACGAGTCTCGCGTTTGCGATGGCCGTCGCAGCAGGGCTGATCGCGCTTGGCGTCGGCGTGGCGTTCGTCGCGACGCTGATGGGGCTTGAGTTTACCGCTACACGGCGGAGTCTGGCCGCGATTCAGGCTGTCGGGTACAGTCGGTCGAGCGTCGTATTCCTGATTATGACAGAAACGCTCGTCGTGACGCTGATTGGGGGCGTGATCGGCATCGCACTCGGCTGGATCGGTATCGTCGGCTTGAACGCCGGCGTCGCTCGCTCGTTCGATCTGGCAGGTGCGGCACGTTTTGATCCCCTACTGGTGCCATATGGGCTGTGTGCAGCCGTTCTCGTCGGCGTTCTCTCAGTAGGGTATCCACTCTATATCGCCTACCGAACTGAGCCGCTGGAGGAGTTGACACGATGAAACGACTGCGTCGACTCGGTGGGCTGTTCGGTCTCGCGTTCAGTCAACTGCGACAGGATCGTGCCAGGACTGTCTTCGCCGTGCTGGGAGTTGCCTTTGCAGTCTTGTCAGTAACGCTTTTCATCGGTGTCGGTTTCGGCGTTCAATCGACGGGTGAGCAGATGCTGGACAAGGCACAGGGCGACCTCTGGGTGAGCGGCGGGCCAGTCGAAGTCCAGCCGTCGTCCGTTGGCGGATTCCAAAATCCCATCGTCGAGTCACACACTCTCTCCGAAGACATAGAAGACGTACGTGGCGTCGACAGAGCGGTCCCGATGTCGTTCCAGGTCGTCTATGTCAGTACGAATACCTCGGCGTTTCAAGAGACGATCGGTGCCGGGCTGGACGGTGGCCCTGTGACAAGCGAAGGAAGCGGATTTCGCGGCCCGTCGACCCACTACGCCAACGGAGCATACGATGGCCCGATGACCAACCAGGTGATCGTCGGGCCGGAAACGGCTGAGAAGTACGACCTCGAAATCAACGACACGCTGTACATTGGGGGCACGATCAGCAATGCCAAGCAAAACGAGTTTACCGTCGTGGGCGTCTCCTCGACGTTTAGTTCGTTACTCGGGACGGACACCGTCGTGCTTCGGTTGGGCGAACTCCAAACGCTGACGGGGACAGCCTACGCCGATAGCGCGACGCTCATCTCCGTTGCAGTGAGTGACGATGCCGATGAAGGCGCAGTCAAAGACGCGATCGAGAACGCCCACCCAGACCTCACAGTTCGGACGAACCGCGAACAGTTCGTGGCACTGCTCGAACGGCAAGCCGTCGTGATCGCTGCGGGAGTCAGTCTGGCTGTCCTCGCTGTCTTTTCAGGAACGGTACTCTCGCTAAACCTCGTGTTGTCGTTGTTGTATTCACAGCGGACTGAACTCACAGTCTATCGGGCGATTGGTGGCTCGCGGTGGTCATTGCTGACAGTCGCGCTCGTCGAAGTGCTCTGTATCGCCCTCGTCGGAACGGGACTGGGCCTCGTGCTCACGATCCCTGCCGCTCAGGGACTCTCGTCTGTAGCCGCAGCGCTGACCGGATTTCAGGGGCTCGTTCAGGTTCCGCTATTGGGATATGTCCTCGGGAGCGGGGTTGCCCTCGTCTTTGGAATCGTGGGAACGGCCATCGCTATCCGTCAGTTCTTCGTGAGCGAGATTACCCGCGTCCTCGGCCAGTGAAGGATACCCTCGTTATCGACCCACGACTGACGTCGTGGGCTGGCTCTTGCAGCTGTGAACGCTGGATCACCGATCGTTTTTGAGTTCTTCGAGTTCAGTGTCGACATCGACGGACGGACTGTCAGCATTTTCGAGCGATTCCTCGGTAATATCGGTATTCTCGAATTGAACATCGCGCTGGGAGCTACTCAGCCATCCAAGAACTGACCACGCAAGACTGCCCGCGATCAGGGCAGCGAATGCATAGGCGGGAAGATAGACGACTGGCCCGAACAAGCGGCTCAGAATGGGTAAGGCAAGCCAGACGAACACTAGGCCAGCTACGAGCAAGCTATAGCCGGCGCGTCGAATGGTGTTCACCCTCGGAATTCCCGTGTCCATCTCAATGAAGGTATCGCCGAGATCCCACGTGTTCGAAGTACCTCCACGCCGATTCTTCTCGGTATCGAATTGAGCCCTCAGACCGCGAGAGCGAACCCACACCACTATTACCCGTTCCTGACCAACGCCAACGCGATGGACGAAGAGGTCCGAGCAGCGGCCCGATCGCTGATCGAAGACCGTCCTGCCTTCCAGGACGCCTTCGAGGAGCTCCTCGAACAGGAAGGGACGTGGGAGTTCGATGATGTCGATATCGACTCTGGGACGTTCGGCGAAATCGTCTCTCGAGAGATCGTCGAACGAACCGACGATGGCTATCGACTCAAGAGCCGATCCGCCCTCGAGGCGGCACTGAAACCGTCTTCTGAGCCGGCCCCATCATCGGTTGATACCGGTTCACCCACTCCGTCAGTTTCCCTGCCGAATGTCAACGGGCGTCGACTCGGCTTACTCGGGGCTGCACTGTTGAGTGTCGTCCTCGTTCGGGTTCTGTTTTCGTATTCGGCCGTCTTTCGAGACGGAATGGTCGTCCTTTCTGGGAACGACCCATACATGTACCACCACGCGGCCGATATGCTGCTGGCTGGCCCACAGCAGGCGTTCACACTGGGCGGGCTTTCTGAGTTATCGGTCGACTTTTTGAACGCAGAAATACGGACTCACGACACGCTGTTGATCGTCGGGACGTGGTGGACTGCAGCCGCGTTGGGCGGTGATGGAACCGCGGTCGCGACTGTGCTGGCAGTCTATCCTGTTCTGGCTGCGGTCGGCTCGGCCGTGGCAATCTATCTACTGACGGTCCGGTTGACCGATGATATCCGATGCGGGCTCGCGTCGATCCTCGTCCTGGCGGTCATCCCTGCACACGCCTACCGGACCTCACTGGGTTTCGGCGATCATCACGCGCTGGACTTTCTCTGGCTGTCTGTGACGGCCGGTGCACTGGTCGTCGTTGCAGACAACCGTGGGCAATCTATCAGCGGACTCGATCGTAGCGGGACACTCGCGATTGTGATCGGCGGACTGTCGATCGCTGCACAGACGATGTCCTGGCGCGGCGGTCCGCTGTTGTTCTTGCCTATCGCATTCTACGTCGTCGTCGGGTCGTTTTTCGACATCGACGCCGACAGGAACCCGATCAGCGAGGCGATCCCGCTGCTCACGATGCTCGCTATCGGCGCGGCAATGACCGGCTTCGTCCACGTCGCATTCGGGTGGTTACCGGTGTATCGAGCTGGCGCGCCAGCGTTACTGCTGGGTGGCGCGGCCGGCGTCGTTGCGATCGCGGCCGGCGTCCAGTATGCAGAACTCCCAGCTCGAACCGTTTTCCTCGCCGAGGGTGCACTCGGAATCGGTGGCCTCGCGCTCGTATCAGTCGTCGCGCCCTCCGTGATAAGCGCGATTGCAGCATTCGGCTCGTACCTCCAGCAGTATGGCGGGAGCGGAATCGCTGAGACGTATTCGCTGCTCAGTGGTGAACTCGGGAGTATCATCGCGCCGATTTTCTTGTTCGGGTTGACACTCTTCGTCGCAGTCGGTTATCTCGGCTGGGTGACGTGGCGACACGTCTACCACGAACGCGAGCACAAGTGGCTGGCCATCATCGCGTTCAGCTGGTGGCTCTTCGTATTGGCCCTGATCCAGAACCGATTCGCTGGTGAGCTCTCACTATTTGTCGCCGTTTTCGCCGGCATCGGCTTCATCCATGCGGCCGCATGGCTCGACATTATTGCTCGCCCGGAGTTTCTGTCCGAAGCACAAGACCGTCAGCAAGTTCTTAACCCCCTTCGATCGATCGACCTCCGCACAGTCGGATATCTCGCCTTCTTGTTTCTCCTGATCGGCGGCCTTGCAGGCGTCCAGTCAGTCGTGAAGATCAACCAGATCTCGATGGATGACGCGGATTACGAGACTGGTGTCTGGACCGGTGCGTATGCCGACGAACATGGGCTCGAATATCCGGAGAATTACGTGTTGAGTCGGTGGGGATCCAACAGAGGTGACAACTATCTCGTCAACGGCGAGACGGAATCTTACGAATACGCACTCAAACACCACGACGCGTTCTTGGCGTCGACGAGCGCTGATGGATGGTACGAACAGTTCCAGCGCGACGGCGTCGGGTTCATCCTCGTTCGCCCCGGCCAGCCGGCGGTCGAGCAGATGGTCTACACTCGGCTTCGCGAGCACTACGGCAGTACGACAGAAACTTCCGACGCCCTCTCACACTACCGGGCCATCTACGCCGCCGACGGAAACATCGTCTTCGAGGTCGTTTCAGGTGCGACACTTCGAGGCACTGCCGCGTCCAACACGACCGTGACAGCGTCGACGACCGCTTCGCTCGCGCCAAGACAGGAGACGATCTCGTACCAAGCAGACGCCAACACCAGTGAGAGCGGTACGTATCGATTGACCGTCCCCTATCCCGGAACCTACACGATCGGTAACGAGACCGTGACCGTTTCGGAGTCCGCCGTCAGACAGGGCGAGACGATCCAGGTGGAGTGAGGCTGTCCTCGACGATCGACTGGATCGTCTGGCGGAACTGACTGGGGCTGTACAGACTGGCCGTCCCAGCGAGTCGCTGGCGGAGTTCGACCTGTTCGTCATCACTGGCCAGTACGGACGTGATCTTTGCGACCGCCTCAGCACGGTCCACGTAACACAGCCTCGACGCTCGATCGACGATCTCCTGTTGGCCACCGCTCGCCGGGACGAACGGGATCGATCCGCTTGCGACCATCTCGGCGACAACGATACCGAAGTGCTCGAACTGGCGTCCGTGCAATCCGTAGCGATGGGTTTCGAGTAGCTCGACCAACTCGCCACGGTCGAGTTCGCCCTCTAGGTGGACATGTGGACGGGTCCGAGCCAGTTTTTCAAGTCGCCGATAGTACGACTGACTGCCGATCGCCCCGACCAGATGGAGATGCGTATCGAACCCCCGGGCACGGACGTCATCAACGATCGTTATGAGTTCGTGCTGGCGTTTCAGGGGATGGAGGCGGCCGACAGCGACGAATCCCGGCTCCATCTCGGTCCACGCTGGCGGATCGAACGCATCGACTTCAACTGGTGGGTAGACGACCGTCGCTTCTCGGCCGAGCGTCTCCTCGATGACCTCCGCAGTCCAGCGTGAGTTAGTGATCGTAGTCGGTTCCGAATGTCGCTCGCGGCGTTTCAACCAGCGACACAATCGGTGGTACGTCGGATAGAACCGTTCGTCGAACCGGCTCCCATAGCGTCTCATCGCTGTCTCAGAAAAATACGGGAAATGGACGTACTCGATTGCGTTTCCAACAGCGAACTCCCCGTGCGTGCAGACGAGCCTGTCATGCTCGCTCGCGTGCCGGCGAACGACGAACCGTTCGAGAGCGACCTGCCGTAACAGCGGAAAGTCGGTCACTCCAAGCGGCGTCGCGAGTCGACTGGCCAGATCGACGGCCCGGACGCCGAGAGTCTCGATGCGGGATATTGTTATCTCGGCTGGTATCGCCGTCCCGAAACGATCGGCGAGAGCCTCGCGTTCCACCTCGTCGGTGGTGTACAGCGTGACCTCATGGCCAGCGTTCGACAGCGCGACGAGCGTCTGTATCGCCACAGCTTCGGCACCACCGCCGTCGGCTATCGGGCCATGAACCACGCCGATATCGGCCATCGCGTTGGCCTCGGAGGGCTCGGTACATCGGTCTTTCGTACAACACCGTTTTTACGGCCGGTCGCATACCACGCCAGTATCATGAACGTCACGGTGGTCTCGACGCCGCCCGACGAAAACTCCGGCGTCGGCCAATACACACAACAACTCGCTGACGTTCTCTCTGCACACGTTTCGCTTCGACGGGTCGCGGTCCCGACAGACGGCCGAAATCCGGTTCCATTCGTCTCTGCACCGTTTAGAGCCGGTACTGTCGATACCGACATCGTCCATGTTCAATTCGATTACGTCCTGTTCGGCCCGAAGGGGCTCTATACGCTGCTTTTCTTTCCACTGCTCTGGTTGCAGTCCCGGCGCCACGGCTTCGAGATCGTCGTGACGATGCACGAGGTGTTGACGGACTCATTCGTGACCGCACCGCTTGTCCACCTCAAACGGCTGTACGTCGACGTATTGCACACCGTGGTCTCATCGGTCGGTACGGTCGTCGTTCTCTCACCAGTAGCGGCGGATCGCTACCAGACCGCCACGGGACGTGAGGACTGTGAATACATTCCCCACGGTGTCGATAGTAACATCCCGGTCGAACGCTCTCAGTCAGCCGCAAAGAAGGAGTTCGGCTATGACCCGGATGAGCAACTCGTCGTCGAACCGGGCTATATCAGCCCTCGCAAGGGGAGTGACGTGTTCGTCGATCTCGCCCGTCGCTGTCCCGAGCTTTCGTTTCTCCTCGCCGGTGGCCCGCCACGTGAACAATACCGATCGTTTTTCGAGCGCTTGAAAACAAGGGCACCGGCGAACGTCCAGGTGACCGGGCGTCTCTCCGAGGAGTCGTTTCACACGGCCATGCAGGCTGCGGACGTGGTCGTCCTCCCGTACAACGAGACCGAGCAAGGCGGCGTCGTCAATCCGGTCACGCAGAGCGGCATCTTCAACTGGTGTGCCGCCCATGGCCTCCCAGTACTCGCATCCGACTGTGATTATTTCCGAATCATCGAACGGGAGTGGGAGGCCGTGCGGCTGGTCGACCTCACGTCGCTCGAAGCGACCGAACAGACGCTTCGAGCGGTCCTGGCCGACGACGCCGAGCGCGAGCGCTTGCAGGAAAGTATCGATTCGTATGCAGATGCGCACACGCTTGAGGCCGCAGGTGCCAGTCACGCGTCGCTCTACGAGCGGCTGGTCGAGCCATGAATGTGGCGTTCGTCTCCAACGTCGTCTATCCGTTCGTGACTGGTGGGGCACAAAAACGAATCTACGAGATCGGGACGCGACTGGTCGAACGTGGCCATTCGGTGACCGTCTACGGTCGGCACTTCTGGGACGGGCCCGCGGAGATGGACTATGACGGACTCCAGTTGCGAGCAGTCGCAGACGGCCGCGAGATCTATACCGACGACCGGCGCTCTATCACCGAGGCAGTCGAGTTCGCGACGCGCCTCTACCGACCGCTTCGCCGACACGTCGATGAACACGATGTCGTCGTTGCCTCGGTATTTCCGTACTTTCCAGTGCTCACCGCTGCGGCTGTGACTCGGGGAAGCGACGTCCCGTTGGTGACTACGTGGCACGAGTGCTGGCAGGAGTACTGGTGGGACTATCTCGGCATGCTGGCCCCTGGCGGGATCGCTATCGAGCGAGTCGTAGCGAAACTGCCACAGCACCCGATCGCGGTCTCGAGCGCGACAGCGAATCAACTTTCCAAGATCGGTCCACAACGCTCGGATATCGCTGTCGTTTCAAACGGTGTCGACGTCGAGCACATCCGGTCGGTCCCAGCTATCGAGACCGACACCGAGGTCGTCTTCGTCGGTCGTCTCATCGAGGCCAAACGAGTCGATCGCCTCCTTGATGCGCTCGCAAAGTTGGATCGTGTCCCAACGACGACGATCATCGGCGAGGGGGCTCACCGTGACACCCTGGAGTCACGGGCACACGAGCTTGGTATCAAAAGCCGAGTCGAGTTCCTCGGCGAACTCGACGATCACGACGACGTCCTCGGATACCTGAAGGCTGCCGACGTGTTTGCAACGGCCTCTACTAGGGAAGGGTTCGGGATCACTCTCGTCGAGGCGATGGCTGCCGACTGTACTGTCGTCGCGACCGATCATCCCCGTTCGGCGGCCAAGGAGGTGCTCGATGGGGGAGGGTTCCTCGCGGGTCCGACGAGTGCTTCACTGGCTACACAGTTGGAGCGCGCACTCGCTGGGGAACGACCGCCTGTCGAGCCGATACAACGGGCACAGCAATTCGACTGGGAAGCTGTGACAGACGACGCGCTGGCGGCCTATCGAGACGCAATCGCGAACCAGTGAGTGTCAGGGTTGGTCGTGAGCTGAGCGCACTGTCCCGAGGAAGAACGAACCGAAGATTGTCTGGATGCCGACGACGACAGCAGTGAACGCCGCGATATCTCGAGTCAGTGCCGTCAGTGCAGGATAGCCCTGGGTCAGCCACTGAGCGACGACGGTGCTCGCATACAGCGCACCCAGAATTGTGAGCCCGAGGCCGATCGCGAGTCCTCGTTCGAGCGTGAGATTGGTGAGAACCCACTCTGTGGTTGGATCCGACGGCCGTCTGATCGGATCGGCCGTCATCGTCGCGAAGATGCCGAGGCTCGCGATCTGGTACCCGACGATCGTCAGGAGACTCCCGACGACCATCGTCCGGACGCCGAACCAGATCGGCTGTCCACCGACGACCAGTTCGACGTTGAAGAACGCCAGCGACATCACGGCGATACCGGCGATGACCAGTACCGCTCCCGGGATCGAGAAGAGATACCCAGGCGCGTTGACCAGCATGAATCGGAGGTGCTGCCAGCCGTCACGCAGGCTATCGAGTGTCGGTTCCCCGCGCCGTTGGGAGTACCGTATCGGGACCTCTTCGATGGAGTACCCTCGTGCGCTGGCAGCCATGATCATTTCACTGGCGAATTCCATCCCGTCGGCCTGGAGATCGAGGTCTTCGAGCACGGATCGGCGGACGATCCGAAATCCGCTGTGTGCGTCGGTCACGTCGGCGTCGTAGAACCGATTGAGAAACGCCGTCAGCGCCGGGTTGCCGATATGCTGGTGCAGCCACGGCATCGCGCCCGGTTCGATCTCGCCCGCGAAGCGACTGCCAAGGACGAGGTCGGCGTCGGTCACCCGGAGGTGCTCGAACAGCGCCGGGAGCTCCTCGAAGTCGTAGGTTGTGTCCGCGTCGCCCATGACGACGTACTCGCCGCTGGCGCGCTCGAAGGCGTACCGGTAGGCGTAGCCGTACCCGGGCTTATCCGGTTCGACCACTGTCGCACCGTGCTCACGCGCAATCTCCGGGGTCCGATCGGTCGAGCTGTCGCTGACGATTATCTCAGCGCTCACTCCGAGTTCGGCCACAGCGGTGTCGATTGCATCGAGACACTCGGCGATCCCCTCTTGTTCGTTCATCGTCGGAAGGACGATGCTCAGTGTCGACATGGCTTGCTCCGAGGTATAATCTGCGTTCTCTGGTAGCTGCTTCCTGTCAGGGTCGTCGAGCGTCACTGTTCATTCGTCGTATCGCCGCTGTGGTGTATAGGCGTTCTGTTCACGGTACCTGACGACGTACCAGCTGACGGCTGCAAGACACGCTGCCAGTATCAGCGGCCAAAGATCCGTGCTCGTGTACAGGCCCGGCGTTGGGGGCTGGTACCTCGTTACCGGCCAGAACAGTGACTGTGAGCGCCCGTCCGGCGTGCGTATGAGAGCGTCCGTCAAGAGGTGTGAGACAGCACCGACCGCGAGGAGGGCAGCCACGCGCCGGCGCTCGGATTGCTCGAAGAGCGTCGCGATGGCGATGAGAAGTAAGCAGACGACTCCACCGGTCTGCAGCCCTCCCCAGTCAAACGGGATGGCCAGTAGCTCCGAGACCATCGGCGACGGGACGATCGAAGTGACGTGGTTCAGGTCGGGGACGAGTGCACCAGCCATCGCGACCGTGACGTACCCACCAGAGATCCAGCGATACCTGCCGGAAAGTATGGTCGCCAGCGCGTATGTCAGGAGGACGTGTGTCAGTAGATCAGGCATCGTCACACTCCTCCTCTAGTGGCTTGGATCGACGCCGAATGACGAACTCCCGGACCGACGGCTGCCAGTAACGTACGCCCTGGACGAGGACAACGAGCCCGGCGAGCAGCGAGAGTAGACGGGTCCGAGTGTAGTTCCCGCCCCTCTTGTGGACGGCGTCGATCGTCTCGATCGCCGTGCCCGATCGGAGTGTACCATAGACCGAGAGTACGTCGCCATCGTCGATTTCACGGTCGAGATCTCGCACATAAAAGTCCAGTGCGTCACCGGTCTGTGCGACGACACGAATAGTGAGTGGATCGACGTCGACGACTGGCCCGTTGACGAGCACTCGATCGCCGCGGTAGTCCTCGATCGCGTGGACGACATCGTCGTTTCCGGGCGGACTTCCTGCTCCGGGCGAAGGCCCAAGCGTCCCGAACCATATCAAGCAGCCGAATACGGCCACGAGGAGGGCGATAAAGGCCAACAGTCGCGGTTTCGGTAGTGCTACCATTGTCTCTACAGTGACTGTGTGGATCAGCCGGGACCAGCAGAGATAAGTTCAGTGTTTCACAATAATCCTCTAACGTGAAATCGGTCGTAACGCCAGATATCGATTCAAATCCCAAAGAACGCTCTGTCGAGATCTCGATCGTTCTACCGGTCTACAACGAGCGGGATAATCTGAAACCGCTGGCTTCGGAACTACTCGAGATCCTCGATGAAGAGTACGATCACTGGGAAACGCTCTTCGTCGACGACGGGTCGACAGACGGGAGTCTGGAGGTCCTCAAGGAGATACACGACAACGACCAACGCTTCAAGATTGTCGAATTCCGCGGCAACTTCGGACAAAGTCCGGCGATCGATGCAGGTCTCGACTATGCGACCGGCGATATCATCGTCACGATGGATTCGGACGGACAGAACGATCCGAGCGACATCCCGCGACTGGTCGAGAAACTCGAAGAAGGATATGATTGCGTCTCCGGGTGGCGGCGTGAGCGTGACGATCCGCCACTGAAGCGGTTCTTCTCACGGTTTGCCTCGGGACTCAGACAGCTGTTTCTGGGGACTAATCTACACGACTACGGATGTACGCTGAAGGCGTTTCGTCGACCTGCGGCCAAAGACATCGATCTCTCCGGCGAGATGCACCGATACATCCCGGCGCTATTGAGTTGGCGTGGATACCGGATCGCCGAAGTCGAAGTCAATCACCGCCCCAGGACATCTGGCGAGACGAAGTATTCCTGGCAACGGCTTCCGAAGGGATTTATGGATCTGGTGAACGTATGGTTCTGGCAGAAGTTCTCGGGGCGACCGCTGCACATCTTCGGTGGTCTCGGCGTCCTTTCGATGGGAATCGGAATGCTCGCTGGCCTTTATACGGTCTGGCTCAAACTGGCCGAAAACGTGAGTCTCTCCGATACTGCGTTGCCGCTATTTTCGGTATTCATGGTCATGATCGGCGTGCAGTTTTTTATCTCGGGTATCCTAGCCGATATCAGTATCAAGGGCTATCATCACGCCAAGGACGAAGAGCCGTACCGGATCAAGGAGATCTACGAGTAACCCTGCCCTCGTGCTCTCTCTACCATGAACGATTCCCTCCTTGCGGAGACGGACCCACCGCCACATGCACTCGTCGTTGCAGCCACTCCCTACTACCTTGAGAAGGGATCGTCTCTCCGGGTACACTCGATGGTTGAGCGACTCCGCTCGGACGGCTACATCGTCGATGTCGTCTGCTATGATCATGGCGAAACTCCGGATATCCCGGGCCTCGAGGTGTTTCGTACCGGGATCGACTCTCTCGTCAGCACCGACGCGGGTCCCTCGATCACTGATCCTCTCAACGACATTTTCCTGGCGATCCGGGCGATACAATTGTGTGCAAATAGATCATATGACCTGATCCAGGGCGAAGACGTCGAGGGGATCGCGATCGCGTTGGCGGCCGCGACACGCTGTGACTGTGAGGTTATCTACGACCTCCACAACCCTCTGAGTGAAACGTTAGCGATCAATGACATACCGGTACCGCGCCGACTCTCTCGTATCGTGGAGTCGTTTCTCTACACCCGATCGGACAAGATCCTGGCCAACTGGCACCAGTGGGAACGCCAGATTACGGTGGATCACGATGTCGATCGTATCGAGACGGTCTACGACGAACTTCCTGATGAACGGGAACCGGTCGATCTCCCAGCCGATCAGTACGTCGTGTATGTGGGAAACTTCGAACCGTACCAGGGCGTTGACCTACTTGTCGACGCCTTCGAGTCAGTTGTCGACGACGTGACCTTCGACCTCATCCTCGTCGGCGATCCAAGTGCGGAGATCGAGCGCCACATCGGTTGGTCGTCCGCATGCGACAGGATCCATCTGCTCGGTAGACAGCCGATCCAGGCTGCGAACTTCCTCATCGAGAACGCCGAGGCGTGTGCTGTCCCACGACGGAGCGGCACGCAACCCGGTACGAAACTCGTCCACTACGGGATGGCTGACGTACCCATCGTCGCGACCGATCTCGAGTGCAATCGCGAACTCTCGCGGTTCGACAACCCCGTCCTGTGGGCCGCCCCGACCGCAGATTCGATCGCAGCGGTGCTCCGGGAGGTCGATAGCGATGAGTGAGCGGCGCCTGCTGTATCTGACCACCCGTGACGTCCATCACCCTCGGACCGGCGCGGACAACCGGGCGAAGTATCTGCAGGAAGGTTTGACAGAGACGTTCGAAGTCGACCTAGTGTGCTTCGACCGTCGCGAGGATGGTGACGAGCCATCACCTGGAGCGGCCGTCTCTTATCCGCGAAGTGAACTGCTAGCTATTGTTTCGATTCGGTTCCTGACGGCAGTGCTACGGCGACTGTTCGGTCGCCGTTACGACGGGATTGTCGTCTCTGGGATCGGTGCGTCGACGTACGGTCTGCTGGCGAGAGCGCTCCAGCCCGGCTCTATCCTAGTGTTCGACGACCACAACGCCGAGTACGAACTCGCAGCTAATAGTGGTTCTCGCGTCCGATACTGGGTTGTCTACGCGCTGGAACGAATCAGTTGCTGTGTAGCCTCGTTAGTGGTCGTTCCGACCGACGAAGTCAGGACAAGCCTCAAAGAGTGGGTCACTGGAAATATTAAAGTCGTCACCAACGGCTTCGACGCCGAGAGATTTTCTCCAGGGGGTGAGGCCCTGGAATTCGAGACTCGGACGCTGCTATATTTCGGCAACTTCGGGTACCGGCCGAACGCCGAGGCAGTCTCGTACATCGCCGAGGAACTGTGCCCAGATCTCGACGCTATGGACGTAGAGGCGCGCGTGCTCTTGGCCGGGCCCGACCAAGCGGCGGTCGCCGAGACAGTGACGTCAGTCGACCGGGTCGAGACGCTCGGGTTCGTTGAGGACCTGCCGGCGTTAATCCGCGGCGTCGATTTGGTGATCGTCCCACTCCGGTCGGGTAGCGGATCACGACTGAAGATCATCGAAGCGCTAGCTTGCGGGACACCAGTCGTCTCGACGCCGCTCGGTGCGGCGGGCTGGCCGACCGAGTGGACAAACCTGGTTCTGAACGACCTCGAGTCGTTCGCGGAGGCGACAGCAGAGACACTCCACGATCACTCGTTCGACGACGCGGAGTACGACGCGATCGAGCACTACTCCTGGCAGTCACAGGCTCGCTGCTTCGTCAGCTACATACAGTCGACGGTCGAAGGGTCGAACTGATATACGGCGAGTTCATGAGTGCAGACCCAACCGTCCTCGCGGTCGTCCTCAACTGGAACAGTTACGACGACACTGCTGCCTGTCTTGAGTCGCTGGCTGATCTGACTTATCGGAACCTCGATGTCGTGTTGGTCGACAATGGATCGACCGACGACTCCTTGGCCAGGCTTCGCTCGGCGTTCGAGACGGTGGACGTTGTTGCAAACGAAACGAATCGCGGATTCGGCGGCGGTATGAACGCCGGGATCGACGTGGCCCTCGAGAGAGATTATGACTACGTATGGATCCTAAACAACGACACAGTCTTCCCCGATACAGGCGTCCTTGAGACCCTTGTCGCGGGGATCGGGTCGAGTGACGACGCCGGAATGATATCGCCGGTGATCATGCGCTACCCCGAGACTGATATCGTTTGGTTCCGCCAAGGTTGTATCGACAGCCGGAGCTACAATGCGTATCATCGGAGCCGAGACGATCCGATCCTCGATATGCGGCTCACCGACGAGGCTGCTGACGAGCAGCTCTGTCACCGGTCCCTGACGAACAACGACTACATTCCGCTCGCCTGCACGCTGATCGACACCGACCTCGTCCGCGACATCGGACCGCTCGACGAGTCGTTCTTCCTCTACTACGAGGACGCTGAGTTCTCGGTGCGGGCCCGACGGGCCGGGTACGAGCTGTTGACCCACAACGAAGCGACAATTTACCACCGAGTCGGCGGGAGCACCGACACCGACGTGACCGCGAAGTACTACACCGAACGCAACCGACTACTGTTCGTCTCTCGGTACTACTCTTTTCGACCCTCGTTTGTCATCGTCTCGATCTGGCGGCTGATCCTCCCGGTCGTCTATCATCTGGTCAAGCGGAACTTCGAGAACGTACACGCACTGGTCCGGGGAACGATCGACGGCGTTCGGGGGAGAACTGGTCGCGGTCCCTACCCCTGAACAGTCCCCAGGCTACACTTTGTATCCGAGGTCACGCAACTGTTGGTCGACGTCCTCACCCATCTCCCGTTCTCGCGGTGGCTCGGCAGTAATCTCTCGGCGGTCGTCATGTGGACAGATGTGCCACGGAACCGTGACCAATTCGTCCGTGTACAGTCCAGGTATGTGCCCGTAGTACTTCGTCGGGATCGGCCGCGCTCGATCACCGAGCATCTCCCCGTGGTCGGCCGAAATAACTGTCTTCCCCGACAGGTCCGAAAGTAAGTCGATCACCTCGTCGACGACCGCCTCTAGCGTCTCGGTATACGCCCGGCGTAACACGTCGTCGTCGACGTCGATCTCACCGCGGCGAATCCGTTCGTAAAATCCCATTTCGAGTTGCGATTCGATCGACGGGAGGTGTTCTTCGGCGCTCGGTCCGAACAGCGGGTGATGGGGCGGTGCGTAGTGGATCAACAGTCGTTTATTCGGGTGCTCGGACGCGGCCTCTCTCGCGGTTTCGGTCGTCATGTACATCTGATCGACGTGTGGTCGCTCTTCGGGTTCGTTGTGGACGTCGTAATAGGCGTGGACGCTCGTGTCGATCTCTTCGCGGAGCTTGACGTACCAGGGGTTGGCGGAGACGTAGACGACATCGTGTAGCGTCCGGTTCTGGAAGTTCGATCGGACGAACTCCGACGTAGAGGATGCCCGCGAATCACGATGTTCGGTCTCCCCGTCGAATACATCGACGGCCTCGGCGAAGACGTCGTATCGGCAAGCGTCTAGCAACACCAGATTGTCCCAGTCGGCGTCGAAGATGTCGATCCCGTTGGTGTTGTACGACCGCAATCCGAATCGGCGGTGATAGAGTAGCGACGGACCATAGAACCCAGCCAGCGAAAGAACCGCTCTCAGTCCATTCTCGGCGTAGTATTTACGTGCCCGCGAGAGCATCGAGGTGGTCGACCCATCGGCCATATCCTATGGTGACTCCAGACGGAGTATATACGCATCGGTTCTCGTAGCTGGCACCACGGACCGCGGTATTTATTATCTGATCTCCTCTGGATTTGGATGTCCAGATAATGAACGTCGTCTACCTCACGGCGGACTCTCTACGCTTCGACCACATCTCGTATTTCAATCCCGACTCACCTGTCTCTACCCCGAACATAGACGAGCTGGCTCGTGAGGGGCTCGCATTCGAACGGGCGTACTCCAACGGGCCACATACGACTCTCTCGGCACCGACGATGTTGACTGGCGAATATCAGCCAGCGATCAGCGGAGAGACGCCGACGCTGGCCGAATCGCTACAGTCGGCCGGCTACTCGACGGCTGGAATCTGTACCAACGTCCAGTTGGTCGGATACAAACTGAATCACATGCAACTGTGGCGGGGGTTCGATGAGTTCGATACGATGCTATCTGCCGTCAGACAGCGCTCGGAGGTAAAGATCGAAAAGGCCGCCGGGCTGGTAGGATCGACGGTCGAATCGACGTTCGGCAGCGATAGCCTCCCGTTTCGGGTGTTCACCTCCGTCTTCCCGTACCTTCCACTTCCGATGACCGTCCCGACACCCCACGCCGGAGCGGTCAACGAGCGTGCACTGGAGTGGCTGGACGACCCAGAAGTTGACGAACCGTTCTTCCTATGGGTGTTCAACCTCGATACCCACGAACCGTGGATGCCCCCTACTGAAGATTCGCGGGGTATCCGTGATCGGATCCGACGGCACAGACTCAATCGGAAGTACCGGTACTTCGAGTCGGCACTCGACGAAAACGAACAGGACCTCGTCAGGGATCTTTACGCCGAGAGCGTGGCCTACTGGGACCGGAAAGTCGGGGAACTCGTCTCGGCAATTCGGGAACGAACGAACGAACCGACGACGTTCGTCGTAACTTCCGATCACGGCGAACTTCTCGGGGAGTACGGCACCTTCGGCCACTCTGGCGGGCCAGAAGACGAGTTGCTACACGTCCCGCTGATCGTCAGTGGTGACGGCGTCGAGGCCGCTGACGTGCATTCGCTCGTCCAGAACATCGACGTGGTCGCGACTATCGCGGACCTCGCCGAAACGAGTGTTCCAGAGAACGTCCGCGGGAAGTCGTTACTCTCCATGGACGAGTTCGCCGATCGCCGTGGCGTTCTCTCGCTGCTGTCGGTCGACCCGCTGACGCTCGCATATCGGACTGACGAGTGGCAATATGTCCGCACCGAAGACGACGAACAACTGTACGCGACAGACGAGGAGCGTCGTGTCGACGTGGCTCATGACCATCCGTCGGTCGTCGTTGAACTCGCTGACGAGGTCGACTCGCTGCTCGCCGACGTCTCCTTCGATGTCGAGCGACCCGACGACGTAACGGTCGACCCCGAAATTCAGGATCGTCTCCACTCGCTAGGATACCTGGATGAGTGACCTCCTGCCGTAGTGACAACCGCGTGGCCATCTTTGCCCACAGAGATACAAAGAGGAAGCCCACGACTGGAGTCGTGGGTAACTGGCGTCGTCACTCACATGTACCCGAGGTTCTGGAGTTGCTGTTTCGTCTCTGCACCCATCTTTCTAGTACTTTCGTCTCCTTTCTTGCCCAACGACGGGAGCGTGGCGTCTTCGGCGCGGGCACTCTCGAGGAGCATTCCGCCATCGGTGTCCATCTCGCCGATCCAGAGCAACTCACGATCCGGATCACGAAGCCGTACGACACGCCCGTCTTCGAAGTAGAACCCTCGCGACCGTGTCGACTGATCGTCAGGGAGTTCGATGTCGACGTCCTGAGGGGCGCCGTTTGACTCGACCACGACTGGCCTCCGAGAGTCGCGCGGTGGGTCGAACGTGACGTCGGACGCTCTGTCCGCGTTGGCGACCGACGTGAGGAGATCGTACACCCACCGTAGCGACAACTGCGTGTCGACTGTGTCTGGAACGTCGTCGTCGTCCCACGAGGCTGGCGGTCTGATCAACAATGGCACGTGTATGATCGATTCGAGGAGGAAGCTCCCGTGACCCCAGAAGCCGTGTTCACCGAGCGCCTGTCCGTGATCGCTGGTGACCACTACGAACGCGTCTTCGAAGCGACCGGCGTCTCGGAGCGTTTCGAAGAGTACTCCCAGTTGTTCGTCGAGGAACTCGATCGACTCGCGATACGCTGTTCGTATCTCGGTTGGTTCGTTCTCCGGCGGATCGAGCAGCGAGTGCAGGTTCCAGTTCACCGACAGGGGGTAATCGACGTTGCTTCCCGGTCGTCCCGTGTCGACGTACGGTTCGTGTGCGTCCATATAGTTAGCGAACAGGAATGTCGCCCCGTCGAGCGTCGTCACCGTCGACGCGAGTTCCTGGTTCACCACGGTCGCATCTGCATACGCGCCGTCCATTCGACGCTGGGCGAGAAGATTCGCGATCCGCTTTCGAACGTCCCCTTCGCTGGCCCACCGGAGTGCCTGTGGGAGCTTGTCTCGCCAGCGTTCGGGCCAATCCTGTCCGTGTGGATCGCCGGCGTCGGGATAGGGCATCTCACCCCGTACCGAACGCATCTCGTCGAATCCAGCGTCGAAACCGAATTCGGCCGTCAGCCAGGGGTTTGCAGTAACGCCGAGGGTGTCGTATCCGGCCGCAGCGACTCGACTCGCGAGCGTCTGCTCCGTCGGGACATCAAGGTGCTCACGTCCCGCGTAGGTGCCGACAGCAGACGGCAACTCACCGGTAAACACTGACGCCATCGCCGGCACGGTCCACGTCGCTGTCGATCGGACGTTCGTGTAGGTACAGCCAGACGCAGCGATAGCATCCAGCTCCGGCGTGTCTGCTGGACTCTCACCGAGACACGAACAGTAGTCAGCCCGCAAGGTGTCGAGAACGAGAAAGATGATGTCGGGTGTCGCCACCATTGAGTGAGTCTTCGTCACCGGGGTACTTACTTTTCGCCTTCTCGAGGACGGAGTCGGTTCGGGAGCCGCTCCGGAGCGATACCGGCTCGGTCGAGGACGCGCTGCCACAGTTGATGATCCCGACTGTCGAGACTCCGCGTGACGGGGACGCTCGCGATCTCGACCATCACGATGCCCATTCCGACCACGAAAAGTCCCAGAAAGCCGAGTTCGTCGTGGACGAAGAATTCGCTGAGCGACAGCCAGATGAGGGTCGTCAACACGATCGGCTTCAGCGTGTTTAGCGAGAAGGGATGGATTCGGACTACTCGGTAGATAACTGCAATCTCGGTGAGGTTGTACAGTAGGAATCCCGCGCCGGTGGCAACCGCCGCGCCGACGATCCCGTATCGTGGGATGAGTACGACGTTGAGGACGATGTTCGTGACGACGCCGACGAGAGCCGAGATGAGGTCGACTCTGGTCTCGTCGATCGCTTTGATCATCGCGCCGTTTGGTCCAACGAACACTCGGATGAACATCGCGAGTGCGTACACTCGCAGCGCGGGTACCGCGGGCAGGAACGCTGGCCGGAAGAACGTCCGAACGATGCTCTCGGGGAACAACACGAGCACCAGTACCGCCGGAAACGACAGCAGTGAGATCCACTTCGTCGTCGCCGAAAACACTTCCCCGAGGAAGTCGACGTCACCGGCCTCGAAGTACCGCGTCACGATCGGGAGATAGAGGAAAGTAAACGACGTCAGCGGTAGCAACACCAGTAACCCCAGCGGCTGGATCGTCTTGTAGTAGCCGGCGGCTTCCGCCTCCAAGAAATAGCCGATCATGAGCAGATCGAAGTTGTTCATCAGGAGTATCAGGTTCGTGCTGAGGGCGAGCGGCCAGGAAAACGCGACGAGATCGCGGATCTCTCCAAGCCGAACCCGAATATTCCGGACCGATAGGTTCAACTCCTGGATGAGCAGGTACGAGCCGGCCAAGGCGATGATCCCCTGGATCGCGACGTAATAAACGATCGCTCCGTCGAAAGCCCGACCGACCGAATTGAATGCGACGAACAATCCGACCGGCAACACTGGGCCGAGGATGTCTCGAACGACCGTCGCTTTGGTCGATTGCTCGCGACCTCGGAGACCACTGACGGCCACCATCGCTAGCGGATACACCATGACGTATGCAGCGAACGGACCGAGCAGACCCGCTACTTCGGGCGAGCCGACAGCCGACGCGAGCGGGTCCGCGAAGACGAAGACGAGCGTGGCGCTGATCGACCCAAATACCAGTGCGATCGTATACCCAGCTGATACGACCTCACGCTGGTCCCTTTCTGGCTCGGACATCCGCCGCGGGACCGCCTTCGGGATCCCGACGAGACTGATTGTCCCAATCATCGAGACGATCGTGAATGCGATGCCGACTTTGCCAAACCGATTGGGGAACAGCGCATTGGCGATGAGAATGTGACCGACGAAGCCGAAAATGCGGCCGATTATTGTCCCGAAGAATACGATTCCGCCGCCGCGGAAGATGGCGGCCAGTTCGTCGACTGTCTCAGTCATCGCGTGGCGAACGAACGTTGCGCCAACCCCGCATTAAATTACTCGAAGCGTTACTGACGGTAGTGACGGATAGACGTCTGACTCACTCGGTGTACCCCAGGTCCGAGAGTTGGCGTCTCGTCCCCTCGGTCAGCGAGACGCTCGATCCGACAGCCCGAGAGTCAGGGAGGAGATCGGTCAGTGCCGACTGCCGATCCACATCTTCGCGCCGGGATCCCGATTCATAATCGAGCAGAAACGATCGGTCGCGAGCAGGCACGTGTATCAAGTGGTCGCCCTCATGTGTGACGCTGAGTTGGTTTGACCCGTAGGCTACCTCCTCGGCGAGGACTGGTCGAGTCGTTCCGTCTTGGAGGGGGACACCGTCGAAGTCGGTCTCGACAGTGGCGTCGAGTTCCCGCAGGATCGTCGGCACGATATCCGTCGTACTCGCCATCCCTTTGCTCTCAGCGAACGTTATCGTGTCCGAAAGGATCGGTACTTCGAGTACTGGCGGGACGAGCGCGTGGCCGTGTCCAATCCCGGCGATTCCCCGCGGATCGTCAAAGTTCTCGCGCTCGAAGGACGCGAACTCCCAGAACTCCTCACCGTGGTCGGATGTGACGAAGATCACCGTCTCCTCTCGCTCGTCGATGGCGTCGAGGAACGACGCGATTGCCCCGTCGACGTCCCGAAGTACGGTATCGTACAGCAGTCCGCGAGCGTCCCTGAACCGTCTGAACTCCGCTTTGGGCTCGGTCGACTGCTGGAACCGCCACCCACGGACCCCTTCGATATCCGGGATCTCGCCGAAGTGTTCGGCCCGAGGGTTCTGCAACTTCGCGTGGAGGTCGCCCAATTGGACGTAGCCAAACTTCGGCCCCTCAGTCCGATTCCACCACGATTTAGCAGCTTCGAGCACGTCCTCGGCCGGTTGGAGATGCTTTCGGATCGCTGTCTTGAACCGGCCTTCGACCGGTAGCTCGGCGGTTCCGATCGCGGTGACAAGCCGGGTCTCGTACCCAGAGGTTGCGAGTAGATCGGCCAGGGTCGCGACGTCGCTACTGACTCCGTGTGGCGGGTCTTCCATGCCCTCATGGCGAACGTCGTTGTTCGGATAGACGGCCCCGTGTTTGTGTGGATACAGGCCGGTCAGGATTGACGGGACCGCGCTGAAGGTCCACGGGGCAGCCGTGATCGCTGGTGTGTACCCAGACATCTGATCCAGAAACGGTGTCGTCTCCCGCTCGTGTCCTGGCCGCGAGAGCCTGTCGTTTCGCAGACAGTCGACGGTGACGATCAGAACGTTCCGTGGCGTCTCGATCTCGACGCCATCGGATCTCGTCTCGTGCCGGTGGTAGCGGTACCTGTTACGGATCCTGTGGTGGATGGCCCGCACGCGGTTTTTCAGTCCGTCGACAGACATATGAGTCCATTAAATAGGTGGAGAAATATTTATTTAAATATCTCGCTTGGTCGTTTCACTCGAGGTACCCCAGTTCTTGCAACGTCGACTCTACGTCAGTGTCGAGGCGGTGGTCGCTCGTGTCTACGTCGTTCCGTTCGATCGTGTCCAGCAACCGCTCTTTGAGTGTCGACACTCGCTGCTCGTTTGCGGCCTCGATATCGTTGTGCTCGTCAGGGTCACTCGACAGGTCGTATACCCTGGGCGGCTCGTTCTCGTGGAAGTGAAGTTTGTTATCCCCCGACCGGATCGCGGCCAGATAACAAGCCTCAGGATCCTCGTAGAAACCGTTCGGGTCGCCTGGCGATGTCGCGTGCATGACGATGTCCCGACTTTCGGGCTCGCCCTCGAGGTGGTCCAGTAGTGACTGCCCACGAATAGAGTCAGACTCACGCTCGATACCCGCGATGTCCAAGATAGTCGGGAGCAGATCTACGAGCGAGACGGAGGTGGTGATGTCCGTGTCAACGCCGTCCGGTCCGTGTACCAGTAAGGGCACCCGCACCATCTCCTCGTGCAGCGTCATCTCGCGGGGTTTAGATGGACGGGCTCCGTGACCGAAGTGGCCCCGTTCCCAGAACTCCTCACCGTGGTCGGAAGTGACTATGACAGTCGTCTCTTCGTCGCAGTTCTCGATGAACGAGGCCAGTTGCCGATCGACTGCCCGGATGCTCGCGTCGTAGGCTGCCCTGAGATAGTCGCGCTGCTCGGCCGAGAGACTCCAGACGAACTCACCGACGTCGACGTGAGTGGCGGCCCGAGAGAGCAGCCGGCGGTAGCGATGTTCGTCGTAGTCGAACGGTGAAACAGCCTCGAAGTCCTCAGGCTCGAACACGTATGGGTGGTGGGTATCCATCAGGTGGACATACAGGAAGTACGGCTCGGGTAGCTCTGTGGACAGTCGCTTTGCTTCCGACAGGACAACCTGATCCGGCGGGTTCGGGTTGGGTTCGCTGCCGAAGCGGAGGTAGGTGTCCTTAGCGTAGGCTGCGAGCCGCTTACTCCGCTGGAGCCTCGTGTACACCTTGCTGCGAAGGGAGCCGAGTACGCTTGCCACCGGGCCAGGGTCTTCCCCTGGATCCACCGCATCGGAACTGTCGAACGTCGAGAAGTCCCGAACTGTGTCGAAGGGCTCGTCGTACCTCCAGGCCGTAATTTGTGCGTTGTTGTACGCGATCGCGGTCATGTAGTCGGTCTCAGAGAGATAGTCCGGGATGGTCGGGTAGTCGTTGAATACGACGTGACCTTGCTCCAGCGGGTATCTGGATGTTAGAAACGATGGCATAGATGCGGGCGTGTACGGCGCGTTGGCGTAGGCACTCTGGAACCGAATGGTGTCGAGTCCAGAGAGGGTGGGGGTCGTCGCTCGCTCGTGGCCATAGACCCCGCACCGATCGGCACGGACCGAGTCGAGAACCACCAACACGACGCTCCGAGACATAACGAACGGTATCCGGGCTGGCGAATAAAGCCTTTTCAATCGCCTCAGTTCCGTCCCCTCTACCGCGACCGAAATGTTCAACCTTCGGTCCACGAATCCTTACACAGGTGTACCCAGTCGATGGACAATCCGCCTGTGTCGGAGTTACGTGACCGATTCGATGCGGTCATGTCGCATTCGTCTCTCCGAGAGATGCTCGTCTCACCAGGTGGGCTCGTGGTGGCACTGACGTTCGTCGGGCTGGTCGTTCGACTCTTTCAGGTCGGTGTCCCTCCACTGTTGGACGGCGAGTCAATCATTGGGCTGGCCGCGAACTCGTTTGCCGAGACAGGCCAGAACATGCTTCCTGCGGGCCATCCCTACAAACGAGGCGAACTGTTGACGATCCTCTCGGGGATGTCGATGGCACTGTTCGGGAAGTCGGCGTTCGCTCTGCGGCTGCCAATGGTCCTCGTGGGTACGTTGACAATCCCATTGATCTATTTGCTGGGCCGTGAAACGTTTGACACCCGGGTCGCTCTGGTGGCGACGGCGCTGCAGACGTTCGCACTTGTCAACATTGCCTGGTCGCGGACGGCGCGGTTCTACACGTTGCTTCAGTTGTTCATCCTTGTCGGACTGTTGCTGTATCTCCGCGCCCGGTCGGTCGTGACAGTCTCGTATATAGCGCGATCTGTCTCGGTCGCTGATCGGAAGCGGGCCCTCGCCTATGTAGGATCGCTGATGGTTGTACTCGTGCTCGGTAACCAGATCCACCGGGGGTGGATCCTGTTACCCGCCATAATTGGACTCCATATCGTGATCCCGAACCGCACGGAGCCGGTCGAAGTGATGCGCGCCAAGACACTTCTCAGTCTGTTCGTCTTGGTCAATGTCTGTTACGTAGTGTTTGCCAACGACCTCCTCGTCCCGACACAGTTCCTCGAGCTGGTCGGGCTGGGTAATCTCGAGACGGTATCCGTCTGGGAACATCCCCAGACGCAGTCATCCCCGGTCTTCTTCTATCTCACGTACTATCCACTATTGTCTGCATTCGCTGTCCTCGGGTCGCTGGTAGTCCTGTGGCGACGCGGTCGTGCCGAGACTCTCGTGTTCGTGGGTATGTACTCCTCTCTGTTCTTTTTCACCTATTTCGGGGAAAACTTCAGGTTCGTCTGGCGGCCCCGATATCTATTGTTGACGCTCCCGCTTTTCTTCCTCTTAGCTGCGGCTGGATCGATAACGCTGTTCGAGTGGCTCGGGGCGCGACTCGACGACCTCGGACTCCGTGAGTACGATATCAGAGACGTCTCAACCCGGAATGTGCTTCTGGCCGTCTTCGCCGTGCTGCTGATTACGACACCGGTCTCACAGGGTGTCCAGTTTACGACCGACCCCTACACACTCTCGCGGCTCGAAGTTCCACGCACGAACTACCAGGGAGCCTGCGAGGTCATGAGCGGGGAGGTTCACTCTGGAGACGCCGTGATCACAAACCGGCCCAACCAGTTGTACTTCTGGATCGAGAAGGTAGACTATCGGGGCAACGCCAGAACCGCCGAATGGACGGCCGTCCCCGGACGTGATCACTACACCGGTGCGGAGATCATCCACAACGTATCGGAGATGAAACAGACAATACGGAGTCACGACCGCGTCTGGATCGTCTACAATCCGTTTATGAACCTCGTTGGGGAGCAGTGGATTAGGGATCACATGACACAGCGCGCGGTCGTCGATCCAGCGTTCGAGGATCGGTTCCCACAAGGGCTCTACAGCGAGTACCTCTCGAAACACGAGAACGACGAACGGGTCTACATCTACACGAAAGGAATTGGGAGCGTCGAACCGGAGGGGACGCCGGTCGAGGGAGTCTGTTGATCAGTTGAACCAATACGTCTATTAAGCGGACTAGGTTATACTCCACAAATGGCTACGTTGAGATGTCGGCAAAAAGACGGTCTCCCGTCCACCCCGTGTGGTGGTCCGGAGGCTCAGTCTGCGGAGGTAGCCGGTCGTGTCTAGGAACGTCGTTCTCCTGATCCTCGATACGGCCCGGAAGGACTACTTCGAGGAGTATGCACCGCGGTTGCAGTCGATGAGTGATGTATCGTTCTCGAATTGTCGGGCTGCCAGCTCCTGTAGCGTGCCCAGCCACGCGAGCATCCTGACGGGCGACCTCCCCTACCAGCACGGCTTGCACAGCGAGTCCGTCGACTACACTTCGATCGACGACGATGACACGTTCTTCGCCGCCGTTCCAGACCACGAGGCGCTGGGTGTCAGCGCGAACACTTTCGCGGGGTCGAGTTTCGGTTTCGACTCTCACTTCGATTTCTTCCGCGATGTTTCTTGGACGCGCCGCTTCCCCGACGGATTGGACGTTCGTGAGTATCAGAACGAAGTCGACGGCAGTGGTATCGGGTTCTATCTTGGCTATTTACGGGCATGTCTCGGACACGATGCCCCGATCAAGTCACTGATGAATGGAGGGCTCGCCCAACTCGATCTGCTCTCGGCGAAAAGTCCGTTCCCGAAACTGTTCGACGACGGAAGTTCGTCCGTCCTCAAGCAGACGGACAAGCTAATCGGCACGGAGCAGGAACCGTTCGTCCTGTTTTTGAACCTGATGGATATTCATACACCACACCATCATGTTCGATCGTACGATAAGTCGATACACGGTGTCTCTTCGTCGTGGACGACTATCGATCAGATCGATCTCTGGGACGTGAACCTCAACCCCGACGAACGCGACGAGACTGCGGTCGAGAACTTCCGGAAGCTGTACGCGGCGGCGATCGATTATCTCGACCGGCGGGTCGCTTCGTTCGTCACTGACCTCTTGGAGTCGACCGACCGAGAGACAACCGTGGTGATCACGGCTGACCACGGCGAAAATCTAGGCTTCGACGCAGAGGATCGGTTGATGGGCCACAGCAACGGGCTCTCGGAGGCGTTGTTGCACGTCCCGCTGGAGATCATCAACCCACCACAAGGCTATGGTGCCGTCGAATCAGCGTACTTTTCGCAACTCCAGTTGGGTGAGTTGCTCGCGGGGCTAGCTGCTGGCGAAACTCCGGCGGTATTCACTGAAACCCCAGTCGCCGAGCGTATCACGACCTCGGGCGTTCCTGACCGCGCGGACGACAAGTCCTTCTGGCGGCGTACGATCCGGTGTATATACGAGGACGGTCGGAAGATCGTTTGGGATTCGCTTGGCCGGACAATGACATACCGACTGGATCCCGACCGCCCGTGCTGGCAGGAGTCAGTCGCCGAGGGGGAGTATATCCCAGACTATGATCGAACGCACTTCGACCTCAACATCGAGACGACACACGAGCGATTGGTCGACGGCTCTTCGTCATTAGAAGATGTTGACGCCGCCACGAAGGCACGTCTAGAGGAACTGGGGTATCTTTGACCTAAACCGCAAAGGAAATTTCGTCTCTGTTAGGAGTGATACCACTACTGAATTCACGAAATTGCTAAGGTATTACCTGTGTGGCCGAGTTAAGGATGGGGAACCAACCTTTTTATCCGGGAATCGAAAGTCTTTCGCGTGGTCTTTCCGATCTAGAACGTTACTCTTGAACTTTCTTGAGAAACCCGTTCGGGCAAAACGTCACACTGAAGCGCTCCGGCTCTTTGTCGACGACGAACTTGTCAGTCGTTTCAAGAAGCTCTTGCACAGCTTCCATCGGCCCTGGCCCCCAGCCTGGTTTCACCGGATGTCCGTTGATGTCGGTGTCTTCGACGATCAGGTAATTGCCGACTGTGACGAGGTCGCTGTACACTTCTAGTTCCGAGAGAACGTGTTCTTTCGAGTGGTCGGCATCGAGAATAACCATCACCGTGTCGTCGGGTTTGATGTGACTCCGAACCTCCGCTACTGTATCTTCGTCGACTGACGAACCGATAACGTAACTGATGTTGTCACGTTGGGGTCTGTCGTCGCGCGCCTCGATATCTACGGAGACGACTGATCCACCCCCAGAGATACGACACATGTCGGAAAAGAATACGGTGCTCCCACCCCGGAACGTACCACACTCGACGATAACGTCCGGTTTCAGCTCGTGAATCAATTCTTGATACACTACGAGATCGAACGGGTTCTTGACGATAGGTGTTCCTTGCCAGGTAACCGTTCGATGGAGGCTATCGTGAACATAATGCTTGTGGTACTCCGAAGACACCCATGATTTGAAAAACGAAGGGCGAGTGAGTTGGTACAAAGCCATTCTCGATTTGTGGTACAACGCTCGGATTGCTGTTTCGGCTGTGGCTCTAGGCCCATCACGCCTGTATTTTTCGAGTATTCTCCTGACAATACCATATCTCTGGTATACTCAGGGTTCACTTCGTATTTCCGAATGATGTGTAACGCAGATTCTATCCTCTCGAATTTATGTATTGTAGAAGCTACCTGAATTGCTGGCTTTCCCCGATCGCGAGCGAGCTGATTTCTGCTGTTGTGAGCACTCTGTTCCACCTCCCAATCGCAGCAATCTCGCCTCCAAAATAGAAATTATCTTTATTTGCATTCCGACCGATTACTACATTGGTTTTTCCCGTTTTCGGTGCGTGAATTCTCAATCTCCCCGTCCACGTCTCCATCGAGATACACTCGTTGGTTGCTTCCATCCCAGACGGCTGTAACACTGTAGTATCTACTCGGCTTGAGAGTAGTCTCACCGATAACCGAGTGTGGTCTCTCTTCCGAGTCGAACAAGATGTATCTCACGGTGTTTCGTCCGCTGATATCGAGTCGGAACCCCCCACGAGTTTTGCTGTCCAGAAGCCTATCTTCGCTGGGTGAGCTGTCAGGCTTGAACAATGCGTGTGTTGTCTGTTCGGACGCTGAGAGAGCGCTGGGAATCGTCAGGCAGTCATCTTCGCCATCGAAACGCATGCTACAACCGAATGGTGATGTCTGGCTGAAAGTTGGGTCACCGTAGACTATTGCATCATTACCGTTTCCGGATTTATCTTCTAACACGTTTCCCGCGATGTTCGCTTCGTCAAATTTCAACCAGAGAAGCAAATCACGTTGTAAATTCTTTTCTCTCTCAGATGCTCTTTGCGTGATTCTATTGGACTGATTCGATAGACAGCCAGTACAGAGGCTCAGTCCCGAGGCGAGCGATCCGACAACTGTCCTTCGATCGATAAAATGCGAATCTTTCATCTAATTCTCCACATTCCAATATCCCTCCATTTTTGGCTAATTCCCGTTCATAACGGCCTTCTCATGAATTCTAACCGATATATAAGTGCATCATATTTATTTAGGTTCACTGATTGGGTAATGAAATCTCTGTGAGATTTGACTCGCCATCTGGGTAATACCTCAGGTGTGAAGGCTTATAAAGGCGTACGCTTATGTATCAGGAGAAACCCTGCCTTACACGAAGTTGACAGCTGACTGGTCCGGATAAATTCGAACGATAAACCATGTCTGAAAATTCCAAAACGAACGACATAGACAACGAGCAACAATACGAAAACGATCCATCTGGGACAGAACAGGATACACCTGGCAGTTCGGGCGTCCCGCTTTCGAGACGGGGCGCTCTCGCTGGTTTAGCATCTATCGGGCTTCTCGGTGCTGGCATGACGGGTTCGGCCAGCGCAGCCTCGGTCGGTGACACACTGACCTTTGGTAATAGTTTCGATGGAACGTCGAGTAACGGCTATGGATTGAAGATTAGAGAAACGTCAGGTAGCGGCGGCAACTCCGGAATCAGGGCTGAGGCCGACGCTCCGGGCGGGAAAGCGATTCAAGCGATCGCAAGAGGTAACGGTAGTAACTATGCAGTCAATGGCGTAACTTTCTCAAATCAGGGTACCGGAGTCCGTGGTAAGGCGCCGTCGAACACGGGCTCGACGTTTGGTGTTTTGGGGACGAGCCAGTCACCTGACGGAAAAGCGCTTCAGGGGACGAACTTCGCGACTAGCGGGAATGCAGTCGGTCTCGAAGGCCGAACTGACTCCTACGAGGGGTTCGGCCTTCGGGGACGCGCGACAGCAGGCTCCGGCCAGTGTGTTGGCGTCTGGGGAAGCTCAGCCTCGCCGAACGGGTACGGCCTATTCACCAACGACGCCGCTAATGTCGGCGGAGATCTCGAAGTCGGCGGCGACCTCCAAGTTACTGGCACTAAGAATTTTGTTCAGACTGTTGACACAACTGCAGGGCCGAAAAACGTTCATTACACCTCAATTGAGGCGGGCGAGGTTAGGACCGAGCACACTGGTGTCGCAGAGATGGAAGACGGTCACGCATTGATCGAGCTACCCGATCACTTCGATATGGTTACAAGTGACGAGGAGCCGATCGCCGTCCAAGTGACAGCCAACGCCGAGGAGAAAGTTCAGCCGCAAGTCGTCGAGAAATCCACGCGCTACGTCTCTGTCGAGGACTTCAGTGACGGCCCCGACGACTACAGCATCTCCTATACGGTCAAGGGTATCCGCGCAGGCTTCGAAGACGAGGACGTCGTTCGCGAGCGGTAACGTCCCAGCTCTTTTTCTTCCGAGAGGGTGACGACAAAACGGCTTTACTATAGGCAGTGCTACCGGAGACAAGCGATGATTCACGATGTCGAACGCAAAGATCTCCAAGTCAACCTCGACGAACGCGGAACGCTAACCGAGATATGGCGCACGGACTGGGAGTTTTTCGAAGGTGAAGACGAGCCTGCGATGTCCTACCTCTCAGTTTCGTATCCAGGTGTCGTCCGAGCGTGGCATAGACACCAGTGGGGACAGATCGACCACTTTGTCGTCCCTCACGGCAACGTGAAAGTCGGTATTTACGATGACCGTGATAGTTCGCCGACCCAGGGCGAACTCGATACGTTCGTCATTGGCGAAGACAACATGCAGGCGGTTCGCATTCCCGGGGATTGCTGGCACGGATTCAAGGTCGTTGGCAACGAGCAGGCGACACTGATAAACTTCCCGACGAACCTCTATGACTATCAGAACCCCGACGAGGAGCGCCTCCCACCCGACACCGAAAAAATACCGTTAGACTGGGACGAGCAGGTCTACTAACGATGAAAGGTGTCCTTCTCGCGGGCGGTACCGGGTCACGTCTCCGCCCGATCACCCATACAGGCCCGAAACAGTTGCTTCCAGTTGCGAACAAACCGGTCCTCGAATACGCGATCGAAGATCTCCGCGAAGCCGGGATCACCGAGATCGGAGTCGTCCTCGGGAACAAGGGCCGAGAGGCGATTCAAGATCATCTCGGAGATGGTTCGCAATTCGGGGTCGAAGTTACGTACATCGTACAGGGTAATCCACTGGGACTCGCCCACGCGGCAGCCTGTGCCCGCGATTTCGTTGGTGACGACGATTTTGTGATGTACCTCGGTGACAACATCCTCAAACAGGGGATCGAAAAGTTGGTAGAGAGCTTCGAAGCCGGTGACTTCGGGGCCGGGATCGCGCTGCAGGAGGTCGAAAATCCCCGGGAGTTCGGGATCGCCGACACGAATGCCGACGGCGAAGTCACCGCACTCGTCGAGAAACCGGACGACCCGCCGAGCAATCTCGCGCTCATCGGGATCTACGCGTTTTCGAGTGCGGTGTTCGACGTGATCGAGGAGCTCGAACCGTCCTGGCGGGGCGAACTCGAGATCACCGACGCGATCCAGGAACTCCTCGAATCCGGGCACGCGATCGACTCGCACGTCGTCGAAGGGTGGTGGAA